>VFQP010000268.1_pt1 | contig 123984 bp, 112 predicted proteins | sample 3512351 | NCBI WGS metagenome assembly VFQP01 (sample SAMN10412372, study PRJNA504923) | tailings metagenome | isolation source: Relicate 1 Philex TSF1 revegetated site | place: Philippines: Tuba, Benguet | collected 2017-08-29
CTGCTCACTTTCATAACTTTACACAATTTGTGTCAAGCTATTTCAGGGATATACATCAAGTCTGTTAAGGTAGCTTATGTTTATAGGTATTTTAGATAAGTAATTGCAAAAATTAGTTTCTATTATTTTTTATTCTGAAAGTAAGTTTAATCGCTTGATAATCTGTGATATATAGTTAATTGATAACAATTGACAGACTAAGACTATTACTTAGGTAAAAATAGATTCTAATGTGATTCTAATACTGAGCTAAGTTGGTTCTAATGTTGAGGCCTTAGTTTTGCAATGTCAAAAGACAAACAGATAGTAGCAAAAAAGCTACGCTGTGTATTCCAAAAACAGATAAGTATTCCATTATATAAAAATCAGAAATTACGATGAAAACGTTCGTTCATATTCTTATAGCATTTGTATTGGTAGGTAGCACTGTAGCTGTAGCTCAGAGCAGCCTCAACTCCCCTCATAACTACAAGCGCCCGGTGAGTCAGAAATCTTCTAAAAGCGAAAATGCGCTAGTAGTTTCAGCCGAGCAGCGAGCAGTCCCGTTGAAGTTGCAAAACAACGTAGCTTCGGCTCACAACTATAAGCGTCAAGGTGGAGCTAGTGTAGAGAAAGAGGCAACACTCGTATTGGCGAGTCCAGTGATAGGTCCTGTGCCGCAAAATCCGTTGTTGTTGCCTAATCACTACAAGAGCCAAAAGCCGATGAAAGTAGAAGAAAGAGTAGCGCGGAAGGTAGTATTGCCGGAGGCTCCCAAAGATAGTTTGAGCAAGTAAATTGCTCCTGGGGGTGGTCACAAGAAATTGCCCCCAAACCAAATTAAAAAGCACGATTCTTTTTCCATCCATACCATTGTTATTTAGTTTAGATTAGAAAACTGGTTTAAAGACAAACAGCCTCGAAGAGTTTTCTTCGGGGCTGTTTTTTGGCAGTCATGCCTTCGAAATTTCCTTTGCTTATGTGAAGATTGTATAAAAGCTTCTAAGGAAATTCTAATGTAAGTCTAAGTTGGGTCTAATGAGGGCTAGATAACTTTGTCACATTTAATTTTCAAAATTATGGCACGCTATTCTCTTGATTATTCATTCAAAAACACATTTCCTAGCCCGCCTCAGAAGCGTAATTACGGCTTGATGTGGGGGATAGGTATGTTGTTGTTTGCGTTTTTGTTTTTCGGAGGAATCGGAACCGCATTTCATTTCCGAAACTCTCATTTATCGTTAGTGAAAGCTCATAATAGACTGAAAGTGAGTTATGATTCGCTTCATTCGGCCAAACAACACGCCGACTATCAACTCTATGAAATGAAAGCTAAATTGCAGCAGCTCGGCGGCACACCTTAAAAATTCTAATACCTTTCTAATATTAGCCTAAGTTGCTTCTAATACCGTCGCCGTAGCTTTGCAATGTCAAAAGACAAACAGATAGTAGCAAAAGCTACACTGTGTATTCCAAAAACAGAGAAGTATTCCATTTTAAAATCAGAGATTATTATGAAAACGTTCGTTCATACCCTTATAGCATTTGTATTTTTAGGTTCGACTGTGGCCATAGCCCAAAGCAGTCTCAATTCTCCACACAACTACAAGCGTCCAGTAAGCCAGAAGGTAGCTAAAAGTGAGAGCTCTCTCGTTGTATCAACCGAGGAGCGGGCAGTCCCGTTGAAGATGCAGAACAACATAGCTTCGGCGCACAATTATAAGCGCCAAGGCGGCGCCAATATAGAGCAAGAAGCAACACTCGTATTGAGTACACCTGTGATAGGACCTGCTCCACAAAATCCTTTTTTGTCGCCTAATCACTACAAAATTCAGAAACCAATGCCTGTAGAAGAAAGAGTAGCTTATAAAGTGGAAACACCTCCTTCTCAGCTAAAAGATACAGTGAGCAAATAATTTTGCTCAGGGGTGATTGCTTGCAATTGCCCCAAACCAAATTGTAGCAACGATTCTTTTCCTTCCACACCATTACTATTATTGTTTAGATTAAAGAACTGGTTTAAAGACAAAAAGCCCCGAAGATTTTTCTCCGGGGCGCTTTTTTATGGTCTTATTAGTAATAGCTTATTTTTGACAAAAATAAATAATTTCGTTGGCCGGAAGGGCAAAAAGCTTTACTTCTTGCGGCGTCAGTTGGTCCATCACAAAACGGTCTTCGGTTACTTTAAATCCGCCTTTTTCGAGGCGTTTGCCATAATCTCTCCCAAAAAGGCGCAAGTGGTCATCCTGCCAAAAATGCTTTTCTCTTTCTTTGGGATCAGTGATAGAGGCGTCTTCATAAGTTGTAGCTTTCGACAAATCTTGGGGAGATTGGATAATCGCCCATCCACCGGGTTTCAACACACGATATAGCTCCGACATAGCCTTTATATCATCGTCGACGTGTTCCATGACGTGGTTGCAAAAAGTGACATCGAAGGTATTGTCAGGAAAAGGAATTTGGTGAATATCCATTTTGACTTTCGCCAAAGGCGATTCAATATCGGCGGTGATATAATCCAAGTTTTTCATTCGCTCAAAACGGTCGATAAAACAATATTCGGGAGCTACGTGTAGTAATTTGAGATTATCTTTAAAAAAATTTGTTTTACGCTGAAGATATAAGTACATCAAGCGGTGTCGTTCAAGTGATAAGCAATGAGGACAGAGGGCATTGTCGCGTCCTGAACGCCCATAGGGTAGAAATTTACGAAATTCGCTACCACATACGCTACACTTAACCCCTTTTCCTAAATAAAGAATAGATAAAGCACGTGCCCCAAAATGACTCACAAGTTGTAAGTATTTGCGCGGGACGTGTCTCAGTACCCAACTAATGATTTCTTTCATTCGCTAATTTTATGAGATTTTTTTCAACAATTACTGCAAAGTTTTTACTTTTCGACTTAAAAGCAAAACCTAAAGACACCAACTACAAATATGATTCCAAAAACCTCAAAACCACCCGGCCAAAAATTGGTCAAACGCATGAGTTCCCGTACCAAATGGATGATACTGGGCCCGCTAAGTACTCTATTTTTGGGGTATGGGTTGTGCGTATTTAGCGAAGCAGGGCACCTGAAGCATACCAATGCTCCTTTTCGTCAATGGTTTTTGATGGGTACGTATAGCTTGATCGTAATCAATGGTGCCCTTGTGATGTTTGGGCAAGCCGTCATTTTTCGCATTCAGTATAAATATCGCCAAGAAATGCGCCGAAAATTGAAAAAAATGCAGAAAGAGTGGGAGACTGCCCTCAAAAAGAAAAATGCCGCTCAAGGCGGCAAATTTGGTTAAGCTTTAGCGGCAAATTCAGCCTTGATAGCCTCTACATCAACTTTTTTGATTTCTGGCTTCCACAAACGTTGCTTCATTAGTTTTTGCTCGTTTTGCGGTATCATTACGTTGCGCTTGCTTTTACGCAAAAGTTTAGTCACGCCCATTGTAGTATTATCTTTAAATGATGGTTCTAAAAAATGAGCCGCAAAAATACGGACTTCTTTTTAAAAAAGTAAGTGCTCTGTGCTTTTTTTTCGGGGGAGGTGCTACTTTTGTGGTTTCTTTGAACAGGCTACAGGTACGCAAACGGTGGCTCTTCGATTCTTATTAACTCCTAATATAATGAGTAAACCTTCTTTAGCGCGTGGGACGCGTGATTTTGGTCCCGCGCAAATGACCAAACGCAACTACATCTTTGATATTATTCGACGTGTATTTCAAAAATATGGATTTCAACCCCTCGAAACCCCTGCTTTCGAAAACTTGTCGGTACTGATGGGGAAATACGGGGATGAAGGCGATCAACTTTTGTTCAAAATACTCAATTCTGGGAATTTTGCCGATGGCCTCAAAGAAGACCACCTTCAAGAAGGCTATAAAAAATTAACGCTCAAAATCTCCGAAAAAGGGCTTCGTTATGACCTCACTGTACCTTTTGCTCGCTATGTAGTGATGAATCGCGGAGAGCTGGTGATGCCCTTCAAACGCTATCAGATTCAGCCGGTATGGCGTGCCGACCGACCACAACGGGGGCGCTATCGGGAGTTTTATCAGTGTGACGCCGATGTGGTTGGGACCGATTCTTTGCTTTGCGAAGCCGAAATCGTACTCATGATTCACGAAGTGCTGCGCGCCTTGGGGCTTGCAAGCTTTGCCGTCAAAATCAACAACCGTAAGATATTAAGTGGTATTGCAGAAATAATTGGTGCCCCCGGACAAGAAGGCCCTATGTGCGTGGCAATTGATAAGTTGGACAAGATTGGCAAAGACAAGGTGGAAGAAGAACTGGCAGAAAGAGGATTTTCGGCAGAAGCTATTCAGAAACTGCAACCTATTTACGGATTAGCCGAGGAGCAAACGGATATTTTTGGTAAACTGCGTGAGTGGTTGGCTACTTCTGAAATTGGGATGAAAGGCATTTCGGAACTTGAGGAGGTATGGAAAAAGGTCTCAAACTTTGGACTTGATTCTCCGTTGATGCAGCTCGACGTCACGCTCGCACGTGGCTTAAGCTATTATACAGGTGCTATTTTTGAGGTAAAAGCCAATAAACCCAACGGCGAACCCGTCCAAATGGGAAGTATCTCAGGAGGAGGACGCTACGACAATCTCACGGGTACTTTCGGTATGCCGGGGCTATCTGGAGTAGGTATTTCTTTCGGGGTAGATCGTATCTATGATGTTTTGGAAGAATTAGGACTTTTTCCAGAAAATCAGTCGGTTTCTACCCAAATCATGATTACTAATTTCGATGCGGAAGCGGAAGCATATGGTCTGGGGGTATTACGGCAAGTTCGTGAAGCAGGAATTAATGCAGAGCTATATCCTGATGCCGCCAAGCTCAAAAAACAATTTGACTATGCCGACCGCAAGCGTATTCCCTATGTGTTGATTGTAGGTTCGGACGAAATTCAAACGGGTATTTTATCTCTCAAAAACATGAAAACAGGAGAGCAAGAAAAACTTCTTCTTACTGATATTATCTCAAAGATTTCCAGTGCTTTATGAAACAATCCGAGAGGAGAAACCTTGGTTTGTTCAAAGTAAGTTAGAGTATATTAGTGAAGTTTTAGAAATTATATAAAAAGTACTTTGTTTTTAAAAGTATTTTTTATATAATTGTATACTTTATTATTCTAAAACTTAAATGGTTATCACTCATGAAAAACAAAGCAGGTGTCATTAGTGGCTTTATCTTGGGCGTAGGGGGCTTTCTTTTAGTATTTAAGTTGGTCTTCTTGGATAGGATTGCACCATCAGATGAGCTAGCTCCGGGTATAGTGGTTATTATTTCAGTCATCAATGGATTTGTATTTGCTTTTATCGGCTCTCAAATTCAGAATTATTTTACCAAAAACAACAATTACAAAATTTAAGAAATAGACTGTGAAAGCTATTTTTCAATTTTGTATGCTTTCCAAGGTTATAAAAAAAACTTCTTTATCAGGTTGATAAGAGCGTGAAAAATATATTTGGTAAATTTCTAACTCGTAAAAGTTGAATCGTTTCTTTGATTATGAAAAAAAAAGGTTTGGAAATTTTACTTCGCTACAAAAGTTACTCTAGAGCTACTCAATCTTTTAATAAAATCACTGAAGAAGAATTTAAGCTAGCAAAAGAAGAAGGTTTTATGTTCGATAAAATCATGCTTTCTCATAATCAGTCTGTTGATTGGCTGATAGAGGCTCGTAAAAAAGTGAAGAAAACTCATGTCACAAGTTGCTTTATTTCTAGTTTGTTAAGTAATAGGCTAGATTGGAGGTGTGGCTTATCAGCTTATGTTTTGAGTATGCATTATCCGCATCATTCTTATACATACGAGCCTTCCAACGAGTTATCTACCTGCAGTGTTTGTGGGGAGTATGTTCTTAATGATTTTGAAGAAATTGATTTATCTTTTTATAATAGTTCTCGTTTTCGAAATGGCATAGCAATTTGTGGGAATGAAGTACAAGCTAGTTTACTAGCATTTTGTCTTGAGCAGCATAGCCAAATACCAGAATTCATGCCTTCTCAGGCAGATATAAAAGTTTTTAAGGGCATTATTGAGGTTATCAGTCAAGCAAAGTTTACTGATACACCAAATGACCTAGAAAAATCTTTAGCTGCTAAAAAATTGTTTAAATCTAATCATTGGCAAAGGAGACACTTTCTTGAAACATTAGGATTTTGTAATATACTTGAGCATCCAAAAGCTAGAGGGTATACTGCAAATTTTGTACCTCCAAATAAACGGTATAAAAACGACCACTTGAGTGAATGGGATTATCCAATTAGGTTGTGGCGAGGTCAGTATGGAATAAATCAGAAAGCTATTGGCTATTGGTTTGGGGAGTTTTTCTGATTACTGTTTTCTTCCGACAAGCATATTTGGACGAGCAATAACTTACCCCAAACTATCATTTATTTGGGGCAAAAATGGTGCCGCGTCTCTGACGCAAAGCATGTAAGCTAGAGAGTCTTTCGTAACTACTGTTATGAAAGACTCTTCTTAGATTCTCGTTATCAACTCTTTTCCTACTTTTTTACTATTTCCATGTCCGTTCTTGAAGTCAATGGCTTGACTTTGAGTCGAACCAAAAGTTTGCCTTTTCGAGCAACAAAAATACAAAAATGCTACTTTTCACTATGAAAAAAGCTTTATCACCGAAGCCGCTGAGTTGTTTATAGCCAGAGGGATTTCGATTCAACAAACGAATCAAACAACTTATCGGTGGTTTCAACATTACCAAAACGTTCAAAAGCATAGTATAAAGTGCTGTTTTTATCAGTGAGTTTTGCGGTATAAATTCGCTGTATATTCAGGTATCATCCTGCATGCTGTCTTTTTGGGGAGTTAGTTGAGCATTGGGACCTAAAATGAGTTCACTTTCCACCGCAGTGAGATTGATAATTTTTGAAAAGTATCCCCTAATAGAGTCCATATTTCTAAGCGAAGCATTCATCAAAAAAGGCTTGGAGATAATCCCCAAGCCTTTTTTGATGATTAGTTAAAAAGGTTTTAGTTCTTCTTCTTCAACTGTTGACGTTTTGCTTCTGTTTGCTTTTTAGCGTCGTCAGCCTGTTTTTTGGCTTCTTCAGCGGCTTTCATAGAGCGTTCAAGCATATCCGAAAACTTAGATTTCTTTTTCTCTCCCGAAGCGATTTTCTTACGGTTATCTTCCAAAATACCCCTGATCTTGTCGTCATTTACAAAACGGCGAATCACTTGCTGTTGAATGATAGTCACTACGTTTGAAACCAGATAGTAAAAACTCAATCCTGCGGGGAATGTATTCATGATAAACATAAACATCACCGGCATAAAATACGTCAACATACGCATGTCGGGCATGCCAGGCTGCTGTACTTGAGTAGGAGTGATTTGATTGTTGTACCAAGCATACACAAGCTGCGACACGGTCATCGCAAGTGTAAAAATACTTACGTGTGCTCCATAAAAAGGAATCGCAAATGGCAATTTGATAGGCGCATCGTAGGTAGACAAGTCGCTAGCCCACAGAAAAGACTGCTGACGAAGCTCAATTAGATTCGGAAATAAGAAAAACAAAGACATCAAAATAGGCATCGTGGCCAGTACCGGAATACATCCACTCAGTGGACTCACACCCACTTGCTGGTAGAGCTTCATTTGTTCTTGCTGCATTTTGGTAGGGTCATCGCCTACTTTTTCTCTGATAATAGCCAGCTCTGGAGCAAGCATGCGCATTTTGGCCATACTTACATACGACTTATAAACGAGCGGTGTCATGAGAAGTTTTACAATCAATACTAGCACAATGATGAGCAAACCGTAGTTAGAAATAAACTTCTCTAAAAAGTTGAACATCGGAACAAAGAAAAACTTGTTGAGGGGTTTCAAAAACGCATATCCCAAGTCTACATTATCCCCAAAATCAGGCGCAGCTTTTACTTCTTTTACTACTTGATAGTCGTTAGGGCCAAAGAAAAACTGAAAATTTCCTTTGCCTGCTTTCAAATCAGTGGTAGCAATTGCCCCTTCACTTTGCATCGTTTTGATGTAGTCATTGTTGGTAGCGTCTACGAGTGATTTTAGCGTCACATTGTTGAGGAGAGAGCTTTTAGCAATAAAAGCCGTCACGAAATATTTGTTTTTGTGTGAAAACCACGAAACAGGTTGTTCAATTTTTTCTTCCACATTGTCACCTTGTCCTCTTCCTATATCAGAAAGGCTACCGTCGGAGTAGTAATTGGTGGTTACTACTTTACGGTTTTCGGCCATGTCGTTTTCAAATTGTTTTAGTTTGTCTTGCCATACAAAACGTGTAGGGTCGTTTTTAACTAAAGCATCTAGGCCTACCAATTGTACATCATAATCAATCAGATAGCCACTGCCTTGAAGGGTATAGGTTTGGTCGATGTATTGATTGGCACCTAGGGCTAATCTAAACGAAACTTTCGTAGATTGCCCTGCTGTGAGAGTGGTATTGGCAGCAGTGGTGGTGAAATATAAATCTGAAAGATTGATATTGCCTTTAGTGGTAGGAAGTTCTAAACTGAACTTACTGCTTTTGTCGTCGATAAGGTAAAGAGGCTGTTGCTCATAAGTTTTGTATTTTTTGAGTAAAACTTCTTTGACGTTTCCGCCTTTGGTACTAAAAGTGACACGCAGGTCTTCGTTTTCGACCACAATATCTTTGGCAGTTCCTTGAGCAGCGCTCGAAAAATCTCCATAAATAGCCTTGGCAGAGACTGAGTCTAACTGTCTTTGGGCAGGAGTGGTAGCGGCTGGATTGCTAGGGGTAGTTTTGGCTTGGCTAGTGGGAGTAGGCTTGGCGGGTTCGGGACTTGGAGCTAACCATCCATATACCGCTAGCATTGTCATAATAAGCACTAATCCAATAATTTGATTTCTCTCCATTATTTTGGTTTTAACGTTATCTTTATTCGTTGAGTCCTATTCTGCTGTGGGTCGATGCGTCATAGTTGTTTTTGCAGAATAGATTTCTTCAACATTTTTTTCAAAAAGCGGGTGCAAAGTTAGTGAGTTTTCAAGAAATAGCACTTGGAGAAGGGATGAGTGGTAATATTTTAGTGAAAATTTAACGCAAATGCTTAAAAAATGAATAATTGGTGAAAATTTTTCTTGACACAATCACGTTTTAGAGTTAACATTGCAAAACATTTCTGACAACACCGCGGTACCATCTGATACTGATAGACCCAAAGACCGCCTCCCTTGTTCAGTTCAAGCTTTCAATCCTATTTAATTTCTTGGTTAGCTCTCAAATTGTTAAACACCTAATAGTAAAAGAATTCCTTGTGTAAAGTCTCTCTTTACCTCTCCCTATTTTATGCTCAGTACTGACGATCTCAACAACAAACTCCTGTCGGAGTTAAGAGTTCTTGCCGAACAAATCGGACTCAAAGACTACAATAAATTAGCAAAAAAAGATCTTATAAACAGGATTTTAGAACGCCAATTGACTGCTGCGCAGCCAGAAGCGAATACTCCTGCCAAACGACCACGTAAGGGGAATGAAACGGCCGCTGTCGAGAAAAAAGTACAGCCTTTAGCCGAAATTCCTCCCGTTCGTGAATATACCCATTCTGACCATACCGAAAAACGATCTAAGCGTCAACGAATCCAAAAAGAAAAAGCTGACCCTCAAGTACCTATATTATTCACTACACCAGCACTTGAAGCACAAGGCGCTTTGGAGGATGTTCCGCCTCCAGTAGAGGAAGCACCCGTATTGGAGGAAGCAGTTGTACCTAATGCGTTTGCAGAAGATGAAGGATTTGAAGATTTAAAAATAGAAGATTTACCAGAAGATGAATTTTTGGATACATCTTTTATTACTGAAAATCTTGAGATTGAGTCACCTATTGAGATTGAGCCGCCTAAGCCCGAAGAAAAACCACGCGAATACAAAGACGAATACTATAACAAAGTCAAACGTCAGTATAACAACTACGTCAAAGAATTTGATGGTTTAATTATCAATGAAGGCGTGCTGGAAATTATGTCTGATGGAGGATATGGCTTCTTACGTTCGGCTGACTACAATTACCTTGCTAGCCCCGACGATATATACGTTTCGCCTTCGCAAATTAAATTGTTTGGCCTTAAAACCGGTGATAGCATTCGAGGTTCTGTAAGACCTCCCAAAGAAGGTGAAAAATATTTTGCGTTGCTTAGAGTTGAAACCGTCAATGGAAAAACAACCGAAGAAATTCGTGACCGTATTCCGTTTGAGTATTTAACTCCCCTTTTTCCTGAAGAACATATCAAGCTCAGTGGAAAAGCCGACAATTATTCGACTCGTGTTTTAGACTTATTTGCACCTATCGGAAAAGGGCAACGTGGGATGATTGTGGCGCAGCCCAAAACTGGTAAAACGGTATTGCTGAAAGAAATAGCCAATGCTATTACGCGCAATCACCCCGAAATTTACCTCATTATACTACTCATTGACGAACGCCCCGAGGAAGTAACAGATATGCAGCGTAGCGTAAGGGCGGAAGTTATCTCTTCTACCTTTGATGAGCAAGCCGACCGTCACGTAAAAGTGGCGGGGATTGTACTCGAAAAAGCCAAACGCATGGTAGAGTGCGGGCACGATGTAGTGATTTTGTTGGACTCTATTACGCGCCTCGCCCGTGCACACAATACCGTTACTCCTGCCTCTGGCAAAATCCTGTCGGGTGGGGTAGATGCCAATGCTTTACACAAGCCCAAAAGATTTTTTGGCGCAGCTCGTAACGTAGAAAATGGAGGATCACTTACGATTATTGCTACGGCATTGATTGATACAGGCTCTAAAATGGACGAGGTAATTTTTGAAGAATTCAAAGGTACTGGTAACATGGAGTTGCAGTTGGATCGTCGTTTGGCCAACAAACGTATCTATCCAGCTATCGATGTGATGTCGTCAGGTACGCGTCGTGAAGATTTGCTGCTTGATAAAGAAACCCTCCAACGTATGTGGATTCTCCGTAAGCATTTGTCGGATATGAATCCCAACGAAGCAATGGATTTCTTGCTCGACCGCATGAAAGGAACTCGCACCAACGAAGAGTTTTTGGTGTCGATGAATCGCTAAGCGTTTTTTTATTCATAAAGACTACAAAATGAGCCCGCTCCACTGAGCGGGCTCATTTTGTAGGTGGTTAACCAATTAAAAAAACGGTTGGCTTTTTGTGTAAGTCCACCTGATGTTTTTTCCAGTCTTTGGCCGTGAAGGTTTTGACAAATCCGTCTGGCGCCGTTAGATGACAAGCCACACAGATGCGGGTGCTGGGGTCACAATGTAGTACCAAATCTTCAAGAAGCTGATTGTTTCGGTAAGGCGTTTCTATAAAGAGCTGGGTTTGTTTTTTGGTAATCGCTTCTTTTTCTAATTGCTTAATCGCTTTGATTTTTAAAGCCTTTTCAATGGGCAAATACCCGTGAAAAACAAAAGACTGACCACTCATTCCTGAAGCCATTAGTGCAAGTAACAGAGAAGAAGGCCCTACCAAGGGAATGACTTCTATGCCTAACTGATGGGCAATTTTGACCGCAATTGCGCCTGGGTCAGCCACTCCTGGGCATCCTGCTTCCGACATCACTCCCGCATCTTTGCCTTCTTTCAACAACTGCTTTAACTGATTCAACGTATCTGTTTCGGGCGTGTCTTTGTGAAGCTCAAGAAAAGAAAGCTCGTCTATGATTTTGCCAGTTTTGAGAGAACTAATAAAACGCCGTGCGGTTCGTAGGTTTTCAACAAAAAAAATATCCAATTTTTTAACCACTTCAGGGATAAGTATAGGCAAAACACTCTCCATAGTATCGGGTGCAAGTGGTGTCGGAATTAAGTATAATTTCATTGTAAAAAACTAACAAGCGATTTGACAAAAGCCTCGGGTTGCTCGGCTTGTACCCAATGGCTCGCTCCTTCGATAGTATCTACTATCGAATTTGGAAACAACTCTTTTATTTTTGGTAAATCTTTGTCACGTACATAGCCTGACTTTTCACCTCTCATAAAAAGGGTAGGTTCTTCTACTACTCGCTGATTGGTAATGTCCTGACTAATGATTTCGATGTTTTCGTCTAAAACGGGCAAATTGATGCGCCACGCAAAATTTCCTTCTTCGTTGCGGTAGAGATTCTTAAGTAAAAACTGACGCACCGACGGACTAGGCTCATACTGACTTAGTATTTGGTCGGCTTCATTGCGGTTTTGGAGTGTATCGAGCGGAATAGCTTTCAAGCCTGCCAATATATCCCCATGATGTACTTTGTACAATCTAGGTGCAATATCTACTACCACCAAATGACTAAAAGTATCGGGGTATTGCATGGCGTATTGCATTACGGTTTTTCCTCCCATAGAATGCCCTATTAAAATAGGTTTTTCTAATTGTTGCTGTTGGATAAAATCGTGCAAATCATCCGCTAATTCTGGATAAGAATGGGTAGGGAGTTGGGGCGACCGCCCGTGGTTGCGTTGGTCAACACTATAAACCGAAAACCCATGTTCGGCTATCACTTTGCTGATAGTGAGCCAGTTGTCAGCAGAGCCAAACAGCCCATGAAGAATAATAATGGGGCGACCTGCGCCTATTTGACGAAAAAAAAGTTGCATTGCTGTCTTCAAAAACGCTTTTGTTGGTTTTACAAAGATAGCAAGGCAACTTTCTACCCCAAGTGCTCTGGGGGATTTAATTAGTATTGAGAAATTAATCTTCGAGATTCAAGACTCTTTTTACTTCATTATAATCTTTCCAATTGACATTGCCCAAACGGGCCCCCGTGGCTGGAGGAACGATCACAGCGCGATACTCTTCATCCGTAAAAAAGTTGCTCACATTCACGGCTTTAGAGAAAGAGATAAAAGCCGAAATTTTGCCAGGTTCGGCGGCAAATGAGTAAGTTACATGAGCACCGTCAAAATAAGTATCCCAGGGTACTGCATTGACAAAACTTTTGTTGGAAGCTACGCGGTTGTAAAGTAATACCATTCCGCCATCAAGCGTTTTTTGGGTCAGATACGTCTGAATCGCCCCTCCTTGCAGTCCGATTGAAGTGTACAGCTCATTTTGGTCGTAATTGGTCACAAAAGATTGTTTAGAGATAGAGACCCAGTTGGTCGAATAAAACGCCGCCCCACTGCTACCGGGGTCGCCCTTAGGGCCTTGTACTCCTTGCGGGCCTTGTGGACCGGGGTCGCCTTGAGGGCCTGTGCACGCTGATACCAAAACAATCAATGCAAGTGATAGATAACTTAAGATTTTCATAGTATTGTTAGAGAATTCTTCGGCCTCCACGAAGAATAAATTTAAAGGTGAATCATATCTGAGAGGCTCATTGACGAAGATATGAGTGGATTGTAATTGAACAAATTATTTTAAATATCCCTTCTAACGCCTATTCGCCCAAAAACCATATAGGGGACGGTTTATATTTTATTATTCGGGCTATCAGTAATAAAAAATAGTAATATCAGAACAAAAGTCGATAAATTTAGTAATTTTAGATGCCCTTCTTTCGCTTATTTTGTATGTAATTTTGGGCATATATAACTACTCAATTTGTGGAAAATATTAAAAAGACACTCAATACGGCGTCTTCTCATCGATTGTTTCCTGTCAGAGTTATACTTGCTGATGACCATCAGTTTGTGTTAGAGACTTTAGAGCTTTTAACGAATGGTATTTCACATTTGGAGGTAGTTAAAACTTGTAAAGAAGGTAGTGAAGTATTGTCTTTTTTGCGAGAAAACACGGCTGATCTGGTAATTGCAGATTTTAGGATGGAGGGAATGGATGGCATCAGCATGGCCCGAAACATCCAACAATTTTATCCTAATGTAAAAGTGATGATGCTTACGATGTCGGATGAGATAGACTCTCTTAGGCAAGCGGTGCAGGCTGGAGTGGTTGGGTATGTGCTCAAAAAAGTCGGAATCGAAGAACTCAAAGAAGCGATTGAAATTGTAATCAGTGGAGGTAAATATTTTGATCAAGAAAATTTGTATCGCCTATTGCAACAACCCATTTCTGGTGAGCCGCTTCTGACCAATCGTGAAATCGACATCATTCGACTCATTGCCCAAGAAGCTACTACATCCGAAATGGCTGATAGACTTTTTATTAGTGAAAAAACCGTCGAGACGCACCGTCGTAATATTATCAATAAACTAGGCGTAAAAAACTCGGTAGGAGTAGTGATGTATGCTGTTAAGCGGGGATTGGTATAGTTATTTCTATCTTGGTACCTGTTTCGTGATTTACCTCTAGTTTACCGTGCAGATTATGAGTTCTGGTTTCCACATTTTTCAATCCCATGCCATTGTGATTTTGTATCGTTGGCATACCCACACCATTATCTTTAATGAGGAGTTTTATTTCTTGTGAAGTAGCGCCCAAAATCAATTGAGCTTGAGAAGCATGAGCATGGCGTAAAATATTGGTAGTAAGCTCTAAGGCAATATTGTAAAGTTCAAACTCAATATTAGGCGAAAATCTAAGGGGTAAGTTCGGAACACTCAAAGTGAATCGGGTTCGACCGAGTTCGTTAAGGTCATTAGTTAATTTTTCTAAAGCGGCTATTAGCCCAGCAGACTCAAATTTGGTAGATATCAGATTGCGTGAGATGAGTCGAAGCTCAGTCAAAGATTCTGCCAAAGCTTGATCTACTGAGTCATATAGTTTGGCATTAGCAGGATTGAGAGCGTGTTTATCTATCATCTGAAATCGCCATCTTATACCCGTGATTTTGGAAACTAGATTATCATGTAAGTCAGAGGCCACACGCTTTCGTTCTTGCGTTTGTCCAAGCAAAAGAGCAGTTGATATTTCTGCATTTTTGGCTTCTAGTTCTTTCTTCGTTTTTCGAAGATTGTTGCTATACCAAACCAGCCCTCCCACAATCAAGAGCAGAATGGCAGCAGCTATTATGGCATAATTGAGGCGTTGCTGTTGGAGTTGGGCTTCTTTTTCTGCCGCAAATTGTTTACGTTCGGCGGCTAGTTTTTCTTCCATAAAAACCCCATTTTTAAGCAATGCCTCTTCTCGTAGGCTATCTTGCAAAGCATAACTCTCTTCTTTATAAATAAAGGCTTCTTGCCAGCGTCCTTGTTCTTTGAGGGTACGGTACAGGTAATCTAAAAATACACGCTTGAGTTCAGGCATTTTGAGGACTTGTAGTAAGTTAAGCCCCTTTTTAACCCACTCTTCCGCTTCTATAAATTTTTTGTTGTTGAGTAAGACGGGTACCAAACCATTCAAGATGATGATACTAAACCACTTATTATCTATTTTTTGTGCTATTTTAAAAGCAGATTCAAAGTGATTTATGGATTTGGGATAATCTCCGTAATAGTGGCAATATTTGCCCAGCACTTCATGAGCATACATGAGTTTTTCTTCGTCTTGTTGTACCTCTAAGGTTTGTAAATAAGCTTCACTAGCTTTAATGACTCGTAGGTTGGTGGCTTTGGTGAGAGGCTGGTCGGGTTCTGTAATTTTCAGATTATCTGGATAGTGAAAGTTGGATTGGGTACGGCCTTCAGTGGTTATGGCTTGGTAAAAGGCCGCTTTTTCTGACTTGCCGTCCAGATAGTTGGCAGATTCAAGAATGTACAAATCTTTGATGACCGATAGATACCAGTCCTTTTTGTTTAGTTTTTTGAATAATTCAGCTGCTTTATGAAACTCTTCCCGTCCGGCAGCTTTGTTGGTCAGCCGCACACGCGAATTGACCAAACTTTGGCCTTTGTAATAATACCCTTGGGCTATCAAGAAGGGAACTCCGGTGCTTTGGGCAAAGCGCAAAGCACCAGAGGCGAAGTAGTAACTAGAATCGGTATTGAAGTCGGGAGTTTCGCTATTGTATTTTTGAAATAGTTGTACGTAGGTGTCAAATCGTAAGGAATCAGTACCCGTTTGACCCCAAGCGTATGTACAGCATAGTATTGATAAAGACAGCAATAGAGCGTTTCTCATAGACCAGCAAAAATTGTGTTTTAAGTAACAGGCTAATTTTCACATTTCCAATACCGTTTGCTAAAATCAGGGAATTCCCTGAAGGAGAGACTCAGGGAATTCCCTAATGAAAAATCAAGGAAGATAGGTATTTCTATATGTTTTTGATTTTTAGAACTTTACAGCTGAAAATTGACAAGTCTCATGACAGTCTAATGTGGGTAAGTAAGTCAGGAAAAGGGATAGTTGGGCTGTGTCTTTTGGGTCGGTAGATGTTTTTTTAATAAAGAGTTACTTTTCTTTAAATCGATATGAAAAAGAGCCTCATTTTTTGGACAGTACTAGGGGTATTTTCCTTACGTATCTTTGGACAAACGTCGAACAATCAAAGTTCTACTCTTTCGGAAAAAGAACTACAAGCAGCTCGCGATATCATGACTAAGTTTAATACTCAGCTTGAAGTAGAGCTTAAAAAACGGGCGGAGTATCCACAAATGCTCAAAGACATACAAGCACTCAAGGAAATAAAAGACCCAAACCTGAGTAGAAGTGCGGTCAAAATATATCAAAATACTTACAAAAAAACGCTAGACGAGTCAATCGCTAAAGCGGGGCTAGACATAAAGAAACTGCATATGTCGTTGGCGACAGTGCTAAAAATGGGTACTTGGACTTACAACGATTACAGCATCATTTATAACAGAATCGTACAAGGTACTTTGACGCCTATTATTACTAGTTCCAGAACAGAAACCGTTGCGTTGACAGGCTTTACCGAAGCAGTTGAAAAACAACAACTAGGAGGAATAGCGAGTCATGCCTTTAGTTCAAATTCTCTTGTAAGTTTTGTGAGAGTGGAGCAAGGCGGAACCAATGAAATAAAAATAGCATTAGACAAAGATTTTAACCTACCCACTGACGCAAAGAAAATAACAATCAATGTAAAAGCGACAGTCGCTATTGATGCCTATTCTTACACGTTAGGGGCGTTTTCGTCGAGTTATACCCAAATCGTATTTCACCCTTTTGGGCCTAAAGGACTCAATCATATTACTGCCGGGACTATCGCCCTTCCTAGTGCACCTTATACGAGGGTTATACACGTCTTTGGGGTCATTGGGTGGGTTTCACAAGATGGTTTTCAAGCACCAATCAATGAATCCTATGTGGTAAAAAGACCTCTAAATTCAGGTGAAACGGCCAATCCCCTCATGAATCCTACAAGTATTGCTACAGGTTTTGCCATACGTTCGCAGACAATAGTAGCTGGGATAGGTTCGCAGGCAGGTGCGCAGGCAAGTGTCAGCGATATTCGTATCGAAGCGTTATTAGAATACTAAATCACTAATAAATATACCTCTATGAAAGGGTTTGTATTTTGTATGTTAGCAGTAGGGCTTTTTAACTACACCTCTGCATGGGCGCAAGACGACAAGGCTTCGCTGTCTGAGCAAGAGCAAAAAGCAATCGAAAATGTGATGAAGGCTTTTAACCAAAAATTAGAAGTGGCACTTCTGAAACAGGATAAGTATCCACAGATGAAAAATGAGTTGGAAAAGATGAAAATGCTTAAAACAGCCAAAGAACGCTCTGCCGCTGTTGAAAAGTATCAAAACACTTACCGCTCGGTCATGGACGAGGCCATGACCCTAGCGCAGCTTTCTCGTAGTGGGTTGCAGCAAGCATTAGAAGCAGCGGCCCCACGCTATACTTTTAAGTTTTCAGCAAATTATACGATTGAAATGATTCTGAGGGCGACTAGAGGAAACCTGGCCTTGAGTGTTTGGCAGCCCCCCCCGCAAGTAACCGTTATAAATCTTGGTAAGTTTGAACGAATATTAAGTTATGACGGATACATAGCAGGACACCAAGAGATAACCTATACAGATAATTCGGCTAAATTAAAGGCCATGTCGGTTGGGGCGGGTATGTATAAAACAATGGTCATTTATCAAAAAAAATACGCTGTACCAGTTAATGTCCGAAAAGCAACCTTACATGTCAAAGCCAAATTGAAGGGTGACGCTTATGCCCTATGCATTGGAGGGTCTGTAAGTAGTGTTAGTTCAGGTTATTGCTCCATTGGTTCCAAAGGAGAAGCAAGTAGGATTAATTTGCTTTTTAAAGATATTTATGCTTCTCATTTGCTTGTTTTTGCATGGGTCGGTTATGAAGATGCAGAGCTTGAATTAGACGAAAGGATAGACTTGCCTCTTGGCAAAGAAGTAGAGATTAAATTTAATACATCTGCAAGCGCTACAGTAGCACTTTCTAGTTATGCAGAAGCCAATACCTCTATCAGTGAGATAAGTGCAGAAGTCTATTTAGAAAATTAAACTTAACCGCCATACCGTTTCTGTACCTTGCCGACATTGTTTAGCTTATGTATGCACGTATTATTTTTGTACTCATTGTGATGAGCTGTAGTGTTTGTGCACAGACCGAAATCCCTACACTCAACGCCGACAAACCGCTCGAATTTACCATTCCAACATCGGCGGCTTTTGACTTGCTCGGAGTGACACCCGCCCAAGTCACCAAGCCAGGCAATATCCGCGATTTTAAGGTGGATTGGTCGTTTGCATCATGGCGACTTAAACCCAACATCGCTATTCAGGCACAGCCGATTTGGGAAATATTTTATAATCGAGCCAACTTGCAAAAATACCAAGGAGCCACAAAATGGATGAAGTTGCTCTCTACCCTTGACGTATCGGCAGGTACTATTGAAGACGACAATCAATTGCGAAGGTTGGCCATAGCTGCTAAAATCACTCTATTCCGAAGCCATGATCCTATGGATGAACCTGATTTATTGCGAGGAGCTACCGAACGCTACTACGAACAACGACAGGAGTTGATTAATGTTCAACAGCGATTAAGTGATTCACTTCAAAGGCTTCCGACTACGTCCGAATACTTGGAAATTCGGATGACAGTGTTGCAACAAGCACAAGCTTTAGAGACTCAGTTGACGATGTTGGAAAAGCTGCAAAAACAGACAATCTCCACCTTAGCCAATACTTATTTAAAGGAACACTGGAATGCAAGTTTTCTGGATGTAGCTGTAGGAAAATCGTACAATTACCAAAAAGACCAGCTCGATAGTCTTAACCTTCAGCAAGATGGTGTGGCCGTGTGGGTCAACGGATGCTTGGGATTAGGGCGTAAATGGCTCATGACTGGTATGCTTCGTTTTACACAGGTTAATATACCGCACCGCCCCAATACTCAGGAACTACAGGGCGGACTTAGTATTAGGTACGGAAGTCCGAAGTTCAATTTCTTCGTAGAAGTCCTTAATCGTGATCGGCAGAATCTGTTTCGATTTCAATCCGTAACTATTGCGTATGGGGGTGATTGGCGTTTTGGTAAGAATGTTATGCTCAGCTATGGTGTACGGACGGTGTACGGACAGCGTTTTTCGTTTAAACAATTGGTTCCAGTGGCAAGTATTGCCTGTATGATGAGATGATTTTTAGATAACAATGCTTGCTAATCGTAGAAAATAAAATCCTCCACGAAAATTAATGGTTACCTCTATGAAATCTATCTTGTTTTTATGTAGCCTTTTATGCTATTGCTTTAACCTATGTGCACAAGAAGAACTGCTTTATTCTAAAGAGGGAAGTATAGGAATAGGAGCAGAAATGACAAGTGGTATGTATTCTGTGACAATGGAATTTCCAGTAGAGACCAATACCCCTTTGCGTGTCACTGCCAAACTCAATGTACCTAGTCGTTGTTTTTTTGAAGTGATTGATAATACAGGCTTCATGGTAGGAGGTGGGACAAGAACTTTTGAAAACCCCGCCGATCAATCATTACCAGCCCCGATTACGGTTCTAAATGTATCTTCGACTCCTTCGGCTGGTAAATTTGGGTGTGGAGTTGTTTGGCGAGTGAATATCAGATTTCCTGATATAAGAGTTGGAACAGACTCCAAAGTATTGGCAACACTCGAAGTCTTTGGAAACCCCACTCGTAAAAAAATTGTGTTTTCACCCACCATTTTGAAGATAAATTCAGCGCAAGAAGCCTCTGTCTCCCTTGCCAGTTTCCCGTCTATTTCAGGCAAGGTTAGTATTATGATAGGTTGGAATAGCGGTGAAAACTATCCAGAAAAAATCTTAATTTCTATGCCCAAAAGCAGTGAAATTAAACTTACGACTGCTCAAATACAACAATTAATAAGTGAAACACGGAGTACCGTTCCTACTAAACGTCCAACTTCGTCTGTTGAGATTCAGCCTAACAATAACTATTTTATATTCACATTTGATAAACCCAGCGGTGTCCAGACAGCTACGCTAAAAGTGATTACCACAACCAATAGTTTTTTTTCAATTGGTTTTAAAGGAATCTGGCACGTATGTCCTTTTAGTAGAGCAAATTTGATGGAGTTGATTTCATTATATAATCCTTAAATCATTTCTTTTTTTGATGGAAAGATTTGTCCCCCTCTAAAAGTCGGTTAACTTTTGGAGGGGGACAAATCTTTATTTTTATCTTTGCCCCAAACCAAAAATCAGAAACAACAATGAGTTTACAGAAATCATATCCTTATCTCTACCGCTGGGCAGAGACCTACGGAAGAGTGGAATTTGGACGGTTGGAAGAGGCGGAAGGAGTAGTAAGATGCATCGACGAAAGTGGGATTGTTTTTGCTTCTCCCAAAAAAGTCAAAGACCTTGATGCCGCGCTTAAAATGGCCGAAGATGCTATTTATGAATGGTTTGAAATCAACGACCCCGACGAATTGGATGATTGAAAAAGGGAGGAAAATAAAGTACTAACAAATCAATAATAACGTGTTTGATATTAAACAAAAAGTAGGTGTTTTGGGCGGAGGACAGCTTGGGCTGATGCTCTTGCAAGCTGCGGTTGACTGGAACTTGCACGTCAAAATCTTAGACGCTGCCGACGCACCATGCGCTGCCATTGCTCCCGAATTTGTAGAGGGTTCTTTACAAGATTACGAGGCTGTGTATCAGTTTGGACAAGACGTAGAAGTCCTCACAATTGAGATTGAAAAAGTAAACGTAGAGGCACTTGAAGCACTGGAAAAAGAAGGTAAAAAGGTATTTCCACAGCCTCATGTAATCCGACTGATTCAGGATAAGCGTACCCAAAAGCAGTTTTATCGTGACCACGGCTTACCTACTGCCGATTTTGTATTGACCCAAAATCGAGAAGATGTCAAAAACCACCTCGATTTTTTACCTGCTTTTCACAAATTAGGCCGCGACGGATATGACGGCAAAGGTGTGCAACGCATCGCCTCCGTCGAAGATATATCTAAGGCATTTGACGCGCCAGGCTTGTTGGAAAAAGCCGTAGATTTTGAAAAAGAGCTCGCAGTGATTGTGGCTAGAAATGAAAGAGGTGAAGTGGTTACTTTTCCCACGGTGGAGATGGTGTTTCATCCCGAAGCCAATTTGGTGGAGTACTTATTTGCCCCCGCCGAAATTTCGGATGAGATTGAAAAACAAGCCAAAGAATTAGCTATCCGCACCGCACAAGCCATCGGTATTGTAGGGCTTCTGGCGGTCGAGATGTTTTTGACCAAAGATGGGCAAGTGCTTATCAATGAAGTTGCCCCTCGTCCTCACAACAGCGGTCACCATACCATTAGAGCTAATTTTACGTCTCAATTTGAGCAGCATTGGCGTGCCATCCTTAATTTGTCTTTAGGGGATACTACAGCTTATACTCCTGCTGCAATGGTCAATCTGCTGGGAGAAGAAGGGCATACAGGAGCCGCCTATTATGAAGGTATGGAAGAAGTACTTGGAGTACATGGTATTTATCCTTTTTTGTACGGTAAAAAAATCACCAAACCATTCCGTAAAATGGGCCATATCACCGTCACTGATAGCACCTTGGAAGGTTTAAAACAAAAGGCGGATTGGGTCAAAAATGCTTTGAGAGTAATCTCAAAATAACGAACCAATAGGGTAAACGCAACGTTAGATAATTAGGACTTCCTGAGTTTACAACTATTGATTAAGGCTAAAATTTGGAAAGTCTCGTTTAGTATCTATGAAATATCACCATTAGCCATTAGATATGACACCCAATCTCCCAAAAACTGAACTTAAGCGCGTCGTAATCATAGGCGCGGGGTTTGGTGGGCTTATGCTTGCACGTAAGCTATCGCAACGTTCTGATTTACAGATTGTATTAATCGACAAAAATAATTACCACCAATTTCAGCCGCTTTTTTATCAAGTGGCCATGGCGGGCTTGGAGCCTAGCTCTATTTCTTTTCCACTTAGGAAGGTATTTCAATCCAAAAAAAATGTTCATATCCGAGTCACAGAGGTGTTGAAGATTGATACAACTGCCAATGTCATCGAAACCAAACTAGGCCCCGTCGAGTATGACTACTTGGTAATAGCTACTGGTGCAGATACCAATTTTTTTGGAATGAAAAATATGATGGAGAATGCCCTTCCGATGAAATCAGTGTCGGAAGCTTTGGCATTACGTAATCGGATGCTCCAAAATTTTGAAGATGCCCTCAGTGTCGAAACCGTCGAAGAGCGACATGGATTGATGAATGTGGTCATCGTAGGGGGCGGCCCTACGGGTGTGGAAGTAGCGGGTACCTTGGCCGAAATGAAACGGCACATTCTTCCGAAAGATTATCCAGAGCTCAACTTCGACTCCATGCAGATATATCTTTACGAATCTTCGCCCGAAGTACTGGAAGTAATGTCTGACCAATCTTCTAAAAAAGCCAAACAGTATCTGACAGATTTGGGCGTAAACTTGCGCTTAGGGGTAAGAATCATCGATTTTGATGGCAAGTATGCTACCACCAATACTGGTGACCGTATTCGTACCAACAACCTGATTTGGGCGGCAGGAGTGAAAGCCAATGGACTTGAAGGAATCCCGGCGGAAGTATATGGCCGTGGGGGACGTATCAAAGTCAATCGTTTTAATCAAGTCGAAGGTCTGCCCAATGTATTTGCCGTAGGGGATGTAGCTTTGATGACCGAAGAAAAATTTCCCAATGGTCACCCCCAATTAGCCCAACCTGCTATGCAACAGGGTGAATTGTTGGCCAAAAATCTAGTCCGAATCATCAAAGGCGAGGAGCCTAAGCCATTTGTGTATAAAGACTTAGGATCTATGGCTACCGTAGGCCGAAACTTGGCGGTCGTAGATTTGCCTTTCTGGAAGTTTCAAGGCTTTTTTGCTTGGCTTACTTGGATGTTTGTGCACTTGATTTCAATCGTTGGGGTCAAAAATCGACTGTTGATTTTTATCAACTGGCTTTGGAATTATATCACTTATGACCAGTCTTTGCGCCTGATTATCAAGCCCAAGATTTTGAAAGAAAAGGAGCCAACGCCCGTTTTAGAAAAAGAAATAGCTTAAAACAAAATCTGGGCTTTCTATCAATATTGACCCTCTTCGAGGCTATTTTTAGTGCATATAACCTGCTCTGGAAATAGCTTCGGAGATGCCCAACATAAGTTTTAGCCACAAATAGTGGGCTTCTACCTTGCATCCGCTCACCAATCTCCATGATGACTCACGTTTTTAGGCAAGACTGCGTATCCAATAGACCCCTACGGTAAATATTACGCCCCATATCACTCCCCAAAGTAGCATCTGACTGATGATGATAAAACGGGATACTTTGAAGGAAACAGCAATCAAAGTACCTCCAATGGGTGTAAAAAGGAGGGGGGTCAACAATGCAATCCCCGTTATGCCAGCTCTTTTCCAGACTTTGACCGCCATACGAGTACGCTTGCTAAAAAGACGCGGTTTCTGAGAACGATAGCGCGCGATTAGGTTCTGAATGGCTGTCCCTAAAAATACAAACAAAACGACGCTCAGCATCATGCCTATGATGGTACAGATAGTAGTTTCCCACCACTCTAATCCTAAAGCTACGCCCGTGACAGGCCCGGCAAAAAACTTCAACATGCTGGCTAAAATCACCGAACTATATTTGGCCCACGGCATTGTAGTTGGAATATTTTGTGAAATGATTGCTTAAAATGATTGCTTGTGGCACTACCACAAGCTAAAATCCCAAAGATACACTTAAATTCAAAAAACAATTTGTGTAAGTTTGAGCCAAATATCAGAAGCTAATGGAAATCCTTGAACAAGTACAAAAATACGGCTATGTGCGCGAAACGGTCGCACCCGAGATTGACCTCGTTGCCGAAATCAACCGCTTGCGGAAAGAAAAAAATGCCGTCATATTGGCTCACTACTACGTAGATGGTGCCATTCAAGACCTGGCAGATTATATTGGCGATAGCCTCGGGCTTTCGCAACAAGCCGCAAGTACGCCGGCGGATATGATTGTATTCTGTGGGGTTCACTTCATGGGTGAGACCGCCAAAATCCTCAGCCCTGAAAAAAAGGTGGTGATTCCTGACCTCAATGCAGGCTGCTCCCTGGCCGATTCGGCGCCTGCCGATAAATTTGCGGCTTTCAAAGCCCAATACCCCGACCACCTCGTGCTTTCTTACATTAACTGCTCAGCCGAAATCAAAGCACTTTCGGACATTATCGTGACTTCGTCGAATGCCGTAAAAATAGTAGAACAAATCCCTAAAGACCAGAAGCTTATCTTTGCGCCAGATGCCAATTTGGGGCGCTATGTGGCCAAAAAAACGGGTCGTGACATGGTACTTTGGGATGGTGCCTGTATCGTACACGTGGATATTTCGGAAGCAAAATTGAAAGCTTTGCGCGAAAAATACCCCAATGCTTTGCTTGTAGCCCACCCCGAATGTAAAGACAATATTTTGCTTCAAGCGGATTTTGTAGGCTCTACCACGGCTATTTTGAAGTTTGTGAGCGAAAGCCAACACGACGAGTTCATTGTGGCAACCGAAGCGGGGATTTTGCATAAAATGAAACAAGCGGCAGCCGGTACGGGCAAAAAAATCATCCCAGCACCAGCTACCGAAAACAATACCTGTGCTTGTAGCGAATGCCCGTACATGAAAATGAATACGGTCGAAAAACTCTACAATTCACTTTTGTACGAACAACCCGAAATCACCGTTCCTGAAGATATTCGCCTCAAAGCCTATGATTCGGTAATGCGAATGCTAGAAATGAGCAAAAATTTGTAGAATGCCTAGCTTGTATATCATTGCAGGCCCCAATGGAGCAGGAAAGACTACTGCGGTTAAAGTGCTTTTACCCGACGTTTTTCAAGTAAATACTTTCATTAATGCAGATTTAATAGCGGTGAAGCTAAATCCAAAATTTCCAGAATCTGTGGCGATGGAGGCAGGTCGGCAGATGTTAGTTGAAATCGAAAGGTGCTTAAATAATCGAGTAACTTTTGTAATAGAGACAACTCTTGCCACAAAATCATATGTCAACCTAGTGAAAAAGGGGCAAATAATGGGATACGAAGTAGTGTTGATTTATTTTTGGTTAGAAAGCCCTACTCACGCAATAGAACGAGTGGCACGACGTGTTAGACAGGGAGGCCACCACATTGCAAGTGAGGTGATCGTGCGTCGTTACTGGAGAGGGCTGAAAAATCTAATAAACCTATTTATTCCGTTGGTAGATAAATGGATCATCTTTGATAACTCTGATTATACGCAGGGGCATCCTTGGCGAATTGCAGAACGATTGCCCCAAGGCGATATGATTGTTGAAAACGCTGAACTTTGGCTAAAAATTAACAATAATGAAAATTCTTAAACGAGACCCTTTGTTTGAAAAGATAGAACAAGCGTTGTTAAAAGCTTATCATCATATCCCTGCGGAACTAGAAGCCGAAAAGAAGAAGAAAGCCGAGGCTCACTTACCGTCTAAAACTCAAACGAAGTAAATTTTGCAACCATAATTTATCCAATGAAACCCACCCTTTTAATCCTTGCCGCAGGAATGGGCAGCCGCTACGGCGGCATCAAACAACTCGATCAGTTTGGTCCCAATGGCGAAACTATCATCGATTATTCGCTTTATGATGCCATCCGCGCTGGTTTTGGCAAAGTAGTGTTTATCATCCGCGAAGAACTACGCAATGATTTTGAAGAAGTGTTTGCCCCCAAACTTCAAGGAAAAATAGACTACGACTACGCTATCCAAGGTTTTCAGAGCTACGTGCCTGAGGCTTTGGGGCAAATCGAACGTGCCAAGCCGTGGGGAACAGGCCACGCCATGTTATGCGCTTGGCAACAGACGGATACGCCTTTTGCGATTATCAATGCCGACGATTTCTATGGATTGGAAGCCTTTGAATTAGTGGCCGATTTCTTAAAAAATAGCACCGACGATACCGAGCATACTTTGATTGCATACGAAGTAAAAAAGACCTTGTCCGAAAACGGAACCGTATCGAGAGGCGTGTGTGAAGTCAATGATAGTGGCTATCTCGATGTAGTGACGGAGCGTACCAAGATATTTCCGCAAGAAGATAAAATCTTCTTTGAAGAAAACGGTGACCTGACCGAACTTACGCCTGAAACGCCTGTTTCGATGAATTTTTGGGGTTTTAAGCCTTCGGTATTTCCGATTACGGAGGCATTGTTTACCGAATACGCCCACCAAAACTACAATGCGCCTAAGGCCGAATTTTATATACCCGTGGTGGCTACGCATCTCATCAAAAGCGGTGCCGGACGTTTGAGAGTGATTCCGAATGCTTCGGAGTGGTTTGGGGTGACTTATCCCGAAGACAAGCCTACCGTACAGGCAGCCCTCCAAAAACTACACGAAGCTGGAAAATACCCCAATCGATTGTGGTAAGAACACAAATTTGTCATGCAGTCTTGTCATGTAGTCTTGTCATGCCGTCTTGTCACGCCGTAGGCATCTACAATCAACCGCTGATTTTAGATGCCTACGGCATGACAAAGCAACTATTCATTCTTATGAAAACCATCCTCGTCTTTGTGGTAAGAGCCTATCAGGTGATGTTGTCGCCTTATTTGCCCAACTCTTGCCGTTATACGCCTACTTGCTCGCAGTACATGATTGAGGCTGTACAAAAACACGGGGCATTGAAAGGCGGCTGGATGGGCCTCAAGCGTATTGGTCGCTGCCACCCGTGGGGTGGGCATGGGCATGACCCCGTGCCGTAGTATCTCATTTTTAAGCCACGGACTATGAAATATCCGCGTAAACTTTCTTCAGGAGCCAACAATACCGTCATTGTTTTGTCAGATACGGAGGTGGCCAAGCTGTATTTGCAAGATACTCGCTCTGATATTGGGTCGGAGGCTGAGAAAATGAAATATGCTAATGGCGTTAATGGGTTGGTGGTCAGGTTTGTAAGGTTGGATTATGACGAAAACTTACAAGCCGAAATGTTGGTAATGGAGCGCATCCGCCCGATAGATTACCGTGCTTATGAAGTCGAAATACGCGAACTCAGGTTAGATGTATTTGAAGATGAACTCCGTGCTCTTCATCAAGCGGGATTTGTGCATCGTGACCTCAAGCGCCCTCTGATATAGGCGGTTTGGCATTTGACAATATCTTACTTACCGAACAGGGCTTGCGCCTCATCGACGTGGGGATTTCGGCCCTGCGTTCACAAGTAGGTTTGAGAATTTTTGAAAAGTACGTAGAAGCCGAATTGCAAGAAATGCAGCAGTTTAGAACCTATTTCTTAAACAGGTAGTATCTCTTAGGAGAATATTGGTTATGCAAAAAGGATTTTTGCGTAGTTTTGGGCGCAAATTTTCGCAATCCTCATGCCTTTCACGCTTCCTATATTTTTGGTCATGGCTCTTTCATCGGTGGTGGTGGGAGTCTATCTCGAACGCAAAATCTCGGCCTTTATCCAAGACCGACTTGGCCCTATGGAAGTGGGAAAATGGGGCTTGCTACAGCTTGTGGCTGATTTGCTAAAACTACTTCAAAAAGAAGACATTGTACCAGCCGCCGCCGACCGCAAACTTTTCTTGATTGCGCCTTTGGTGATTTTTACGGCTATTTTTGCAGGCTACGCAGTCTTGCCATTAAGTCCTGATTTACAAGGCTCTACTACAGCAGTAGGGATTTTTTATTTGCTTACGATTATCTCCGTGGATGTGATAGGTATTTTGATGGCGGGCTGGGGTTCCAACAACAAATTTGCACTTTTTGGAGCGGTACGTTCGGTTGCGCAGATAGTATCTTACGAAATTCCACTAGGCTTGGTGGTGCTATGTGTAGTCATGACTGCCCAAACGCTCGACTTACAGACGATTAGCTATCAACAAGGGCTTTACTCAGAAGAAACGGTCTATCTTTTTGGTCTCAAATCCTTGGGAATCGACATCACGGGGATTGGTGGTTTTCTGAGCTGGAATATCATCAAAAATCCTTTTTTGCTGATTGCTTACATTGTATTTTTTATTACTACGCTCGCCGAGTGCAATCGTGCGCCCTTTGATATTCCTGAAGGTGAGTCAGAGCTAGTAGGCGGGTTTCATACCGAATATTCAGGAATGCGCTGGGCGCTGCTGTTTTTGTCCGAATACGCCATGATGTTGCTTGTGTCGCTCTTGGGAGCCATTTTGTTTTTGGGGAGCTGGAATACACCGCTACCCAATATCGGCCCTCTGCGCCTTGCCGACTGGACAAGTGGTGCTCCTGGCACTATTTGGGGAAATGTTACGGGTGCTTTTTGGCTGATTTCCAAGGCTGGAATTGCCATTTTGATACAAATGTGGGTACGCTGGACTTTCCCCCGTTTGAGGGTAGATCAGCTCATGTTTTTGTGCTGGAAAGTACTCACTCCCGTGGCTTTGATTCTCTTTCTTATCTGCGGAATCTGGCGTTTATTGATGATTTAGAAAATAAATCCAACAAAAAATTGGAATTTTAAAAATACTTTTTTCTACTTTTGTGGCGTCAAACTAAACAAAACACGTCCGATGCTTTTTACTTCCTATGACATACTGAGCACCACCACCGCGAGAATCCGTGGGTGCAGGGGGCATATAGGAGTCGATTGTGACGTATTTTAGGTAGCTATCAAACCTCAAAATATACAGCCTGACTCCCCTGAGTCGGGCTTTTTTTTATTGACTGAATCACCCCCAATGCAATTAAAATCATGAACAATTTACTCATTCACATCCCTATCCCGTCCGATTCGTATGCTTCGCGTCAGCGGTGTATTTCGTGGGAATGGGTGTGTGATATGGCAACCAAGGTTGCAAAAAATATGATTCTGGAGGTCCGAATACAAGTGGATAGGTAGCGTCAGCGATACGCCCTTCACTTACCCCCGACCTGCAGATGAGCAAGTCGGGGGTTTTTGTTTTTAGAGCATTGATAGTCAATAATTTTAACAAAGAAATGAGCAATCATAAACATATATCAAGACAGCGCCGAATGTACTTGAAATACGAAGAAGCCCAACAAGAAGCGGCGTTGGCGGGGGCTTTAAAGGAATCATCAAAACGCCACCGAAATTTTTTGTACGTAGTACAAGAACTCAAAAAAGAAACTTTTAATCATGCCTTGGGGCAGCAAGACCGTCGTTATAGCGAGTTGAATGGGTTTTTGAACGATGAGAATTGGGTAAAAATAAAAGCAAATTTGCTAGAAGGGCTAGCAATTTTGACGGAAGTTCTGGAGAAAAAATGCCCGGAGTGGTTTAAGGATACGGATTATCTAATTGCGATGTTGATGGTAGGTCGCTATCGCAAGGCTTGGCTCAACCCGCTTGAAACATGGCGCCCCAAAGCCAAAAACGATTATAGCAGGTTCATGGAATTGGTATCTTACTTGTTTTTGAAATACGAAGCACCACGATTTCTGTATCACGCTTTTTTTCATCCGGAAGATTATGCCTACCTCGGCACATTCATTTTTTTGGGGAATGGCGGAAGTATGAAAGAAGTCCATTTTCCAGTGAAATTGACCAAACGGATGCAATATTATTTTTTGCACGCGCCTGAGGGATTGAGGGTTACGCAGGCGGTACGTTGGGCTCAAGTATGCGGCATGGGCGGCGATTATGAATTAGCCCACCGATTGGCTTATTCGTCACTGGGCTATGATGCCAAACGTGATGAAGCACTTTGGGAAGATTTTGTCAGGATTTTGATACAAGGTGGGATGTTTAATTTGGATAAAACCACCGAACTGATTGACTACGTAAGGGCAAGCTGTCAGCAGAATCCAGCGTATTCGTTGAAAGGCCGAACTTTGCAGTCCCTTTTGCGTCAAAGTGCCGAGTGGCATCACCAAATAGCTCGTGTGAAAGGCTTAAAACAGCTCGTAGCTTGGCAAGGAATGGACTGGCCTACCTTTGAAGTAGTAGAAGGAAAAGAGGAATGTACGATTGCTTACAAAATGGTAGAGTTGCTATCCAACAAGGAGTTGCATGACGAAGGACAGCGAATGCACCATTGTGTAGGGTCGTATGCCGAAGATTGTTTTTTGGGGAGAACACGTATCTTTTCCCTAAGAAGCTATCAATTTGGCACCGAAGAACGCCTTGCTACCATCGAAATTGACGTGCGTCAGCGGCGTATTGTACAGGCCAAATACCGCTACAATCAAAAAATCAGTGATAAAGCTAAAGACCTATTGAATCAGTGGGCAGTACGCCAAAGGCTCGTGTTGTCGCGCTATCTTTAGAAAGATGCTGAATCATTAAGTAGAAATAACTCATAACGTTGTGGAAATGCAGTGTTATGCGCCGTTTTTCTTCAAGTCAAACCCTTTTGAGCAATAATAAAATGAGAAAATTAGCAAGTATTCAAAAAATTAAAGCATTAGAACCAATTGAAGGTGCTGATGCAATTGAAAAAGCGACTGTATTAGGTTGGCAGTTGGTTGTAAAGAAAGGCGAATTTAATGTAGAAGATATGGCTGTTTATTGTGAAATAGATAGTTTAATGCCCGATAAGCCTGAATTTGAATTTCTTAAACCACGAGGCATGAGAATAAAAACCGTAAGGCTTCGTGGTCAAGTATCGCAAGGAATTTGTTTCCCCTTATCAATTTTACCAAACGATTTTGCAGTTGTTGAAGATGCTGATTGCACTGATATTTTAGGGATAACAAAATACGAACCTGCTATGCCAGCTTGTTTAAGTGGTATTGCAAAAGGCAAATTCCCTTCTTTTATTCCTAAAACTGATGAAACAAGGGTTCAAGTTCTTCAAAAAGTATTAGATAAATACAAAGGCGAAAAATGTTATGTAACTGAAAAACTTGATGGTAGTTCGGCAACATTTTATGTGAAGGATGGCGAGTTTGGTGTATGTAGCAGAAACCTTGAACTAATTGAAGATGCTGAAAATAGCTTTTGGAAAGTTGCAAGGCAAATGGATCTTGAAAGCAAGTTGCGTTCAATCGGCAAAAATATTTCCATTCAAGGCGAACTTATTGGGGAAGGGATACAAGGTAATAAGCTGAAACTAAAAGGGCAGACAGTCAAGTTTTTTAATGCTTTTGACATTGACAAATTTGAGTACCTGAATTTCTTTGACTTTAATAAATTGATGGGGGAACTTAAATTACCAATAGTACCAATTGTTGCATTGGATTACGAACTGGAAAACGATATTGATGCAATAATTAAAATGGCAACAATTAAAAGCCAAATATTAAAAGATGTTTGGGCAGAAGGAATTGTAATTCGTCCTTACACCGAAAAGATAGACTTGCTTTTGCTAAACGAAAACTTTGACAACGGTCGAGTTAGTTTCAAAGCTATTAACCCTGAATTTCTGTTGAAATATGGTGAGTAGTTGGTGTCCTAAAATAACTCATAACAGAGGAACAAAACCAAAACATGGAAACACAAATTACGTTGGAGGAAATTTTAACGTTGGGAAACATTCCCGAAAACCTCCATGCTACGTTTTTACGCGTAGCCAATGGCTTGCTACATCGCGCCGAATACCCACGCGAAAAAGTCTTGGGATTGATGGCACAGATGCTCGACAACCCCAAAAAATACGCTTATTCTAAAAATAAAGTAACCAACTTGGCCAAAGCTGTATGGGACTTGCATCGCACAGGACAAAGCATAGTACTTTCAGAAACTGCGAAAACTTTGCTACCGCCCCCTGAAGAATTCTATGTATTAGAATCAGGAGAAAAACAAGGTGTTAAGAGCTTTGATTTACGTACGGGTCCCTTGCCTTATGCGGTATTTGGACGTAACTACATCGAAGACGGCGCTTTAGCCCAAATGCAAACAGCGGCAAGTCTTCCTATCTCGGTGGCGGGGGCACTGATGCCCGACGCGCACCAAGGGTACGGCTTGCCGATTGGAGGTGTTTTGGCCACTACTTCCAACACCGTCATTCCTTTTGCGGTAGGAGTAGATATTGCCTGTCGCATGTGCCTGTCGGTGTTTGAGATGCCTGCTGATTTCTTGAAGAGAGAGCCGCATTTGCTGAAAAGAACCTTAGCTGAGCATACCAAATTTGGAATCGGAGGCGAAACCCGCGACAAATTTGACGAAAGTGTGATGGATTTGCCTGAGTGGAATGCCACCAAGGTGATTAGAGATTTGAAAGACAAAGCTTATCGCCAACTCGGTACCTCTGGCACGGGCAATCACTTTGTGGAATGGGGCGTAGTAGAAGTATTGGAAGAGGATGCATTGTTGGGATTGCCTGTTGGGACTTATATGGCGCTGCTTTCGCACTCAGGGTCGCGGGGATTTGGTGGCAATGTGGCCAATTACTACTCAAAATTGGCGATGCAAAAGACCAAACTTCCCAAAGAAGCGGCACATTTGGCATGGTTAGATTTGGACACGCAAGAAGGGCAAGAATACTGGATTGCGATGAACTTGGCTGGAGAATATGCCTCCGCCAATCACCACGAAATCCACGCTAAAATAGCGCGAGCCTTACATGAGAAGCCACTAAAAATGGTTGAAAACCACCATAATTTTGCGTGGAAAGAAACCTTGGTTGATGGTACCGAAGTCATTATGCACCGCAAAGGCGCTACGCCGGCTGGAGTTGATGATTTGGGGATTATTCCGGGGTCAATGATTCATCCTGGCTTTGTGGTGAGAGGCAAAGGTAAAGCAGAGGCACTGTCGTCGGCATCTCATGGGGCAGGGCGCGTGATGTCGCGTACCAAAGCACTCAATAGTATCACTCGCCACGACCTCAACAAGGCTCTAACAGAGGCAGGAGTACAGCTGATTGGAGGAGACTTAGATGAAGCTCCGATGGTATACAAAAACATCGAAACTGTCATAGAGGCGCAAAAAGACCTTGTGCAGGTGTTGGCAAAATTTACGCCTAAGATTGTAAGAATGGCCGATGCCAACCGGAAAGAAGGGCGTGAAGATTGAATCTGGTAGTTTCAAAAAAGACCGATGGTAAAAGAACTCTAGCCATCGGTCTTCTTTCACTGTTAGTAGAGCATACACGGTGACTGAATTTTCAAAACCTCAACAACGCGTGGTTTTGAAAGATACCTGGTACATTTTGTGGTACTTAATCGACTTTTCGGGTTCGAATTTTTTCATAACGTAGCTATAATAAAGCCATGTAAACCCTACAAGCATCACCAAGGGCAACAATACATCCAGAAAGCGTAACCAAGCGTTGGGGCTGGTTTTGTTGGTAACTGATGATGTGTTCATTTGAGTAAAGAGAGTGTTGAGTAATTCTGTTACAAATAAGGCATTTTAATCCTCAAAAAACCATCTTGTGGCGTGGACAAAATGGCCTAAAACGTGGACAAAATGGCTATTTTAATAAGAATACGCTCAAAGATGTTCCAAAATCAATTTGAAATCAGTGTCTTCTTGATGAAACTCTAATTTTTTGCGAAGTCGATAACGGGATTTTCGTAGAGACTCCGTAGAGACCCCCAACATATAGGCCATTTCTTTGGAGGTCAAATCTAGTTTAAGCAAGGCTATCAATCGAATTTCGGCGGGGGTGAGATCAGGGTATTTGAGGTGAAGATTGTCAAAAAAATTGGGATAGACTTGTTCAAAAAGTTGTTTGAAATATTTCCAATCATCATCAGTCAAGATCGTACGATGATGCAAAGTTTCGAGTAGGGCAGGGTCATACTGCAACCCTTTCTGTGAATCCAATTCTGCGCTCATTTTTTCAATAAGCTCATTTTTGTTTTTGATGGATTCCATATAGTGAGCGAGCTGCGTGGTGGCTTGGAGGAGCAGTGCTTCCGTTTGCTTTTTCTCACATTCTTGTACTACTTTATCGCGCAATCGACGTCGATTCAAATAAAAAATAAACCCTGCCGACACAATCAAAATAAACGCAATGATAAAGTTCCTTTTCCAGACGGCCTTGTCTTTTTCGGAGGCTATTTCTTCCAAATCATTGATGTATTTTTCAGCGGAGATTTGGGCGTGAGCTTTCAGCAAGATTTTATTGTCAAAAACCTTCCTGAGCGAATCTTTCAACACGGATAGTGAATCGCGGTACAATAAAGCGGTAGTATAATCTCCCTTTTTTTGGTAATAAAGGGTTTGTACATCATAATAATTCACCCCAAAATTGGTCCAAATCCACCTTGGGTGTAATTTTAGGGATTTGTCGATGAAGGTCTTTGCTTTGGCTACACTGTCTAACTTCAGCAAAGAATAAGCAAGATATAAGCATGTAATAGCGGTGTTTTCGGGAAGTATTTTTTCATTGACCTTAATATCTGCATACAGGTAAGGAAGCGAGGCTTCATAATGATTTTGGAGCCTTTTGGTATTTCCATAATTTCCACTTGCAATACCAACATAGCTTTGAGAATGTACGCTGTTAGCTACCTCTATGGTTTCTAAGAAAGCTTTTTCGGCATTCGCATAATCCTTCATTTTGAGATAGGCCATTCCTCGGTTATTGAGCAAAAACTCATTCATCATTAGGTTTTGCTTGTTGTATTTTTGGGCTAATATAGAATACTTAATAGCCGAAGGATAATCTTCAAAGTAATAGTAAAACTCAAAATACACGCTTAAGTAAAGGGAGGCTTCGGGGATATTTTCGTAGCCTATCTGTTCAAAAGTTTGGTTGGCACTTAATAGAAGCTTAAAGGCTTCGTTAAAATTGAGTGCTTTAAAATACACATAGCTTAGATAAAGAGAAAAGGCTGCCCTGATAATAGGGTAGGGGCTTTGGTCAAAAAAAGCTTGTTTATTTTTGAAGAAGGCTGTGCGCCCCGCTGCATCATTGTTAAACCTAAGAAGTTGTTGATGATTGGCTTTATAAATTTGGGCATACCAATAAATAAGCATTTCATTACGGGCTTTGGCTTCGGCCAGTAGCGTATCGTACATTTTGAAGAGCTTGACAGTGTCGCTTTGAAGACCTATTTTGTCGGTATATAAAATGAGTTCAGGGATACGTTTTTCTTCAGAAAGTGTGAAAATTCGCTCAACTTGGGCATATACGATCGATGAGTGTAAAACACCCAAAAACATCACTATCCAATATTTACTTATTTTATTAAAATAAGTACAGAGTTTTCCCATTATAATAACACGAGTAAGTTGTTTCTCATAGTCAGAAGCTTGGGCTTCTGATGATAACTTTTCGTAACGATGGCTTAACTACAGTCTAAAGATAGATTGTAGTATTATAGAGAGGTGGTAAATGGCAGTTGTCAAAATTAATAAACACCTCTAAATTAACCAACTTTTGCTTCAACAATCCTATTCCCTTCCAAACCCTGACAGGGTTCAAGCAGAAATCCCTATCTTTGCACACATTTTTATCATGGTCCAGCCCCACGTGGTGTTTTGTGAATGCCAGTGGGCTGCTGTCTAAAGTCAATATTTTATCAACACATGATTTCGAAGACCTACAATCCGCGTGACATTGAAGACAAATGGTATAGTTTTTGGCTTGAAAATCGCTATTTCAACTCAAAGCCCAATCCTGACAAAGAACCCTATACGGTGGTGATTCCGCCTCCCAATGTGACAGGAGTGCTTCACATGGGACATATGCTCAACAATACCATTCAGGATGTGCTCATCCGTAAGGCGCGTATGGAAGGCAAAGAAGCATGTTGGGTGCCAGGTACTGACCACGCCTCTATTGCTACAGAAGCCAAAGTGGTAGCGATGCTCAAAGAACAGGGCATTCAGAAAAGTGATTTGACTCGTGAAGAATTCTATAAATATGCCTGGGAATGGACCGACAAATACGGCGGGATTATCCTAAAACAATTAAGAAAACTAGGAGCGTCGTGCGATTGGGACCGTACTCGATTTACGATGGAGCCACCTCTGTATGATGCCGTCATAGATACGTTTATTCATTTATACGAAAAAGGATACATCTATCGCGGGCATCGGATGGTGAACTGGGATCCCCAAGCCAAAACCACCGTGTCGGACGAAGAGGTGATTACGAAAGAGGTGATGTCGAAGTTGTCTTACTTGCGCTATCAAATCGCAGGAAGTGACAATGAGGCCATCATTATCGCCACTGTTCGCCCCGAAACTATCATGGCCGACTCGGCGATTTGTGTTCACCCTGATGATGAACGGTACAAGCACTTACACGGCAAAAAAGCCCTCATTCCGCTCATCAATCGTGAGATTCCAATCATTACGGATGAGTATGTTACCATGGATTTTGGAACGGGCGCTTTGAAAGTAACTCCTGCTCACGACCAAAACGACTATGAACTTGGCCTGAAACATCAGCTCGAAATCATCGATATCTTGACCGAAGACGGAAAGCTCAACGAAAAAGCCCAGATTCTTGTGGGAGAAGACCGTTTTGTGGCTCGTAAAAAAATCATCAAGTTGCTCGAAGAAGCAGGCAATCTGGAAAAAGTTGAAGATTACAAAAGCAACGTAGGTCATTCAGAGCGTACCAATGCCATCATTGAGCCGCGTTTGTCGCTACAGTGGTTTGTAAGAATGAAAGAGCTATGTCAGCCCGCGCTCGAAAATGTCATGAACGACACCATTCAGCTACATCCACCTAAGTTTAAAAATACATACCGAATCTGGATTGAAAATATCAGAGATTGGAACATCAGCCGTCAGCTATGGTGGGGACAGCAGATTCCGGCTTATTACCTTTCTGACGGTACGGTGATTGTGGCCAAAAACAAACGCGAGGCTTTGCGAAAAGCTCAACACGAAATGCAGCTTTTTGCCTTGACCGAAGCCGACCTTACCCAAGACCCCGACGTAGTAGATACGTGGTTTAGCTCTTGGCTTTGGCCTATTTCGGTATTTGATGGTTTCAAAGACCCCAACAACGAAGACATCAATTATTATTATCCTACCAACGACTTAGTGACCGCTCCCGAAATCTTGTTTTTTTGGGTCATGCGGATGATTATTGCTGGTTACGAGTTTAGAGGTGAGCCTCCTTTCCGTAATGTGTACTTGACGGGAATCGTACGCGATGCCAAAGGCCGTAAAATGTCAAAATCTCTCGGCAACTCTCCCGACCCACTTGTATTGATAGACCAATACGGAGCAGATGGTGTACGTACGGGGATGCTTTTCAGTTCACCTGCGGGAAATGATTTGCTATTTGACGAAAAACTCTGCGAACAAGGCCGCAATTTCTGCAATAAAATCTGGAACGCTTTTCGCTTGGTAAAAGGCTGGACAGTAGCCGATTTGCCTGCTTCTTCGGCTGTGGCGGTTGAGTGGTTTGAGGCTAAGTTTAATGATACCGTAGCCGAAGTACATGATTTGTTCAACAAATACCGTCTCTCTGATGCGCTTAATGTTGTTTATAAGCTAATTTGGGATGATTTCTGTGCGCAGTATTTGGAAATGATCAAACCCGAATACGGTCAACCTATTGACAAAATCACTTTTGATGCCACTATCGATTTCTTTGAACGAATTATGGCACTGACGCATCCGTTTATGCCGTTTATTACGGAAGAAATTTGGCAGGATATTCGTCAAAGAGGCGAAAAAGAAAGTTTGTGCGTGGCCGCCTTCCCTACTGCTCAAACAGCGGACAAAAAATTGATTGCTGATTTTGACATTTTCTTTGACATCGTCACCAATATCCGAAATCTACGCAGTACCAAAAAAATCAGCCCCAAGACGTCACTGCCACTGACCATCAAAACAGAAAATAAAGAACTTTATCAAAAGTTTGAAGGCTTACTCATAAAGCTCGCTAATGTGTCTGATATTCAATATACTACCGACCAAGCCGAAGGACTCTCGTTTTTGGTGAAAGCCGATGAGTTTTTTGTCAACTTAGCAGGAGAGCTAGACGTAGCTGCCGAAATCGAAAATCTCCAGAAGGAATTAGAATATAACTTAGGATTTAAGAAATCAGTAGAAGGCAAACTCTCCAACGAGCGTTTTGTGCAAAATGCTAAAGCTGAAGTCGTAGAAAAAGAGCGCCAAAAGTTGGCGGATGCAGAAGCAAAAATCGCCACCATTCAAGAAGCCTTGAAGCGGTTGGGGTAGCATGGAACATTTGATTTCGTCTATTATAATAGCATTGTTGCCTTTTATTTTTACTGCTAAAATCTCTCCTCCAAACGTAGTGCAACTGAAACGTTTGGAGGAGTTGGTTCCAATCTTTAAAAAGGATGATTTAGCTCTAGGATTTAAAATTATTTTAGTCTGGTGGCCTGTATTAACCCTTATTTTTGGTGCCATATTTTGGGTTTTACTAGCATTTTTTGAACCTTCTTACCCTGACGCAAAATTCTTTTTATCAGCACTTTATGGAAGTGAAAATCAATTAAGTTTTGCAGCAGGGGCAGGAATGTTGCTAGGACTGGGATTTTTGCCTTTTGCTATTATTGTTTCTTCAAGAAACAAGTACGCTCAAGATTTTGAGTTATATCTTTTCTACACTTACCAAGAACTAAATATTAGCTTGATTGCCTTTGCTAGAGGCTTTGGACTTTTTTGGGGTATTACTGGTGGGATGTTATTATTGATAATGGATGGGGCATATTTTAAAGTTAATGATACGTCGATTGAGTTTAGACATTTTTTTTCTTTAAGTGTTGCTACGTACTCCTTTGATGAGATTCGAAAAATAAGCTTTTCATCTACTACAAAAGCACCTAATGGAGACACTGTTATGCAAGATAGGTATCAAATAACTTTTAAAAACGGTACATCTTGGGTTATGGATGGTTGGCTTTCTGGAAATGCTCCCATTGATAGTGTAGCAGAATTTTTATCAAAACAAACTCATTTGAAAATTATATATGAACCATTATCAGAGTAGAAACTTCTACCCTTTAAAAGAATTTCTAGCAGTGTATACCTGCCAACCGCATGTAATCAGGTAGCAAGCAATAGTCCCAAAAATAGGAATCGCTACTATAAGCATAGGGTTGAAGGGGAGTGATTGATGTAATAATGTGATCAGGGTGAGACCCACAATCGCCAAAAATGACATGACTAGTATGCTTTTATAGAAAGCGTTGAAAGTTTGGCTTTTGAAAACATGATAATATACCAATCCATAACCTACAATAGCCACCATACTTGTCGCCATTATCGCAAACCTGCTCAGAAGGATACATATCCCAAAAAGTAAGATAATTAGTAAAGGCAATAAGGCATTTGGAAAAAATTGATGGGTTTTAGGAGGAAATACCAGCGGCTTTTGTTCTGGAAAAATAAAAAACTTTAGACTATTCCATTCATAAAGAAGCGCAAGTATATTGAGTAGCGTAAACACCGCATCCACGTAGGGCGTACCTTGCCATTGCTGTGAAATCGTCACCATCAAAATACCTAAGTTCATCGGGATGAGCATGATAAGCCCTAACAGTGAATAGCGCTGCGACAATACCAACGCCCCTGCTAAGACTTGAGAAATCGCAACAAAAAAGCCAAAAGTACGTAGGCCATGAGGGGTGAGTTGTTGGATAAGGAGCGGTGGGCCTATCAACTGACCAAACTGTCCTTCTGTAAGTTTGCAGAGACCAGAAGAAGTAAATAAATATCCCAAAAAGAGACGTATCAGTAGTACATTGAAATCTTTGAAAGTCATGGTTGGAGGGGAAGGTTATTGGGGATATCAATCTAGAAAAGACCTTTCAATGTACCAATCAAAACATGATAGAAGGTAATAGGAAGAGGTAGAATGACAAAAAGCGCAACCCACAATGGGATGCGCTTTTTGAAAAGTATCTAAACCTTGACTAGTAAGGAATAGGCAATACTTTACTTTCTTTAAAAGTAGAGAGAATGACCATAGTTTGGGTATTGGCTACTTCTTCGATTTCATTGATACACTCCAATAACAGTTTTTGATAGGAGGCAATGTCTTTTGAAATTACCTTCAACAAAAAATCTCCTGAACCAGTAATGTGATGACATTCTATGATTTCGGGAATCTCATTGACTCTTTTAACAAATGATTCGGTTACGTCTCTTTTGTGACCTACCAATGTGACTTGTATGAAAGTTGTAACGCCGAGGCCGACTTTTTCGCGATCCAACTGTGCGTGATAACTTTGGATAATACCGTGCTGTTCGAGTTTCTTTACCCGCTCAAGAGTAGGGGCGGGAGAAAGACCAATTTCTTTCGAAAGTTGTGCATTAGTGATTTTGGCATTGGCTTGCAAAATATCCAAAACCTTGCGGTCTATTTGGTCTAATTTCATGTGGGAATTAATGAATTTTAATAAAAAAGGCACTAAACAAATAATATACTGCAAATCTAATGATATTGTGGAATTATTTTTTATTAAAACCGAAATTTTATTCAATAAAACCAAACAAAAACTAACTTTTGTGAAATAAATAGTAATATTTTAAAAAAAAATAAAAATTATTTAACTGATTTAATTGCAAAAAAATCACAAAATAGTATTATTATTGGGCGTTGAAATTTGATTGTATGTTATGAAACAAAAATGTGTTTTTCTTGATCGCGACGGGGTTCTTAACCAAGACCTAGACGGATATTTGTATCAAGTGGAGGAGATGATTATCCCAGAGGGAGTACTAGAAGGGCTTCAGCAGATGAAGAAAGCGGGCTACCTATTGATTGTAGTCACCAACCAAGCTGGAATTGCAAGGGGGCTTTATACCCGCGAAGACGTTTGGAAGTGTCATCAGTATTTCCAAGAGCAATGTGGGTATTTGCTTGATGATCTGTACTATTGTCCGCATCATCCAGAGTACGATAGTCGTTCGTTGATGCGTAAGCCAGAGTCGCTTATGCTCGAAAAAGCGATTGCCAAATATGACATTGACATTACGGCCTCTTGGATGGTAGGAGACCGTGATAGAGATATGCAAGCTGGAAAACGTGCCGGGGTACAGACAATACACCTTACTCCTGACCCGAATAAGTCGGCAGGAGATAAGCATGCCACCAATTTTTTGGCCGCAACTCAGTTAGTGATACAGACTCCTTAAGCTTTTTTTACTGATTTTAGGGAGCTATCATAGGCAGGGCAATACCCTTTGCGGTTGCAGCTAGAAGCAGCTAGTACGACCAAAATCAATGCGAAGGAAAGGACTTTTTTCATGATATATATTAGACATATTCCCTTGGGTCGCACCCCGTGTGAAACCCAAGGGAGATTCTAGTTTTTTTACTACGAAAATCGTGCCGATTTTATTGTTAGCTATGAGCCAATTCTTCTACGGCCTCAATATCAATTATTTGATCACCGATGACTTGCTGATCATCAGAAGGTTTTGGGGCGTACCCCAAAATATCTAACATACCTTCACTGCCTTGCTGTGGTGCAAACAGACGAGTGATGATATTGCCGTCTTCGTCACGGTCTACTAGTACATGCTGTGGCGCAGGAATGAGACAATGCTGAATCCCACCGTAGCCTCCTAAAGATTCTTGATAGGCACCCGTATGGAAAAATCCTACGTACTGTACTTCATTTTGCAAATCAAACACTGGTAAGTACAAGTCAGCGCTGTGAGCCTCCGTATTATAGAAATCCTGCGAATCACAAGTAAGACCGCCGATATTGACTTTCTGGTACGGATTGTCCCAATTATTAACAGCGAGCATGATATATTTTTGATTCATGCCCCAAGAATCTGGCAAATGAGTAATGAAAGAGCCATCAATCATATACCACATTTCTTTGTCGTTCTGGAGTTTTTGATCAATGATTTGATAAATCACCGCACCACTTTCGCCTACAGTGTAGCTACCAAACTCCGTGAATAAATGAGGTACAGGCACATTGTTTTTGTTACAAATCCATTGGATGTTTTCGACGATTTCGTCAATCATCTGTTGGTAATCGTAATTAAACTGCAAGGAAGTTTGAATCGGCAAACCGCCGCCAATATCGATAGAATCAAGATCGGGGCAGATTTTTTTCAATTCACAATACTTAAACATAAACCGAGTCAATTCACTCCAATAGTATGCCGTATCTTTCATACCAGTATTGATAAAAAAGTGCAGCATTTTGAGCTTGAAATTCGGATTAGGTTTAATCTTTTCTTTATAAAGCTCAATGATATCGCTATATCTGACTCCTAATCGCGACGTATAAAAAGCAAAGTTTGGCTCTTCGTCGGTCGCAATTCGGATACCAAAATTGACTGATTCGGCGGTTACATTCTGGGCATAATAATCAATCTCACGCAAGTTGTCCAATACAGGCATCACATTAAAACCATCGTTGATGAGGTCGGTGATCGCACGTTGATAATTGGGAAGCTTATAGCCGTTGCAAATGATGTAGTTGCTTTTGGTTATTTTGCCACTTTGATAGAGATTTCGAATAATCGGAATATCAAAGGCCGAAGAAGTTTCGATATGAATATTGTGCTTGAGGGCTTCTTCTAAGACAAAGCTAAAATGAGAAGACTTGGTACAGTAACAATAAGTATAAGAGCCTTTATAATTGAAGCGCTTAAATGCGTTTTTGAAAAACTGCTTGGCGTTACTGATGTGCTCACCGATTTTGGGTAAATACGTGATTTTTAGAGGCGTACCATACTGACGAATAATGTCCATGAGGGGTACATTGTTGAACGACAGCTCGTCGTTCTGGACGTTAAACTCCAGCGTCGGGAATTCAAACGTCTGCTCAATTAGGTTGGTGTAAGTACTTTTCATTTCGCCTTAAAAGCATAAAAGGAATGTTTGGTGAAACATGATAAAAAAGCTTGCGAAGTTGCAGTAAAATAACGTTTTTTCCAAAGGAAATGCTTAAATCTTACGTTAATTTTTGTAATACTGGTGATAGGCAGTAGGTTGGCTTTGGTTCAAATTTGTATAGCAAGATTTCTCCGCTTAACTTGGCACTTTCCAAAAATAACCTTTAACCTCATGTCAAAATACATAGCTGCTATTGACCAAGGTACGACTAGTACCCGTTGTATTATTTTTGACCGAAAAGGAAACATCATTTCCGTAGGCCAAAAAGAACATAAGCAAATTTATCCTCAACCTGGATGGGTGGAGCATGATCTTGAAGAAATCCGAAAAAATACCTTTGAAGTGATTGCCCAAGCTCGTATCAAAGCATCTATATCAGCTACTGATGTGGCAGCAGTAGGTATTACGAATCAGCGCGAAACCACTGCCGTATGGAATCGTCGAACTGGAAAGCCTTATTACAATGCATTAGTGTGGCAAGATACTCGCACGAGTGAGTTGGTAACTCGATTTGAGAAAGAAGGAGGGCAAGACCGCTTTCGCGCACAAACTGGCCTACCACTGGCTACTTATTTTAGTGGATTGAAACTCCGCTGGCTGCTCGACAACGTTCCGGGACTCCGCGAAGATGCCGAACGTGGTGATGCGATTTTTGGTAATATGGATACTTTTCTGATTTGGCACCTTACAGGAGGTGCGCAAGGTGGTGTCCACGTAACCGACGTTACCAATGCAAGTCGTACCCAACTCATGAACCTCAAAACCTTGGCTTGGGATGAAGAACTGCTCTCTATATTTGGTATACCCCGTTTGATGCTACCGCTTATCAAAAGTAGCAGTGAAGTGTATGGTAGTGTGGTGCTGGATGTATTGCCCAATGTACCTATTGCGGGAGATTTGGGCGACCAACATGCGGCTTTGGTAGGACAAACTTGCTTTGAACCTGGGCAAGCCAAAAATACGTATGGAACGGGTTGTTTTATGCTACTCAATACGGGGACTGAGCTTAAAGAATCTACCCAAGGTCTCTTAACTACGGTAGCGTATAAATTTGGTAATCAGCCTGTTAATTATGCGCTGGAAGGGAGCGTAGCAATTGCGGGTGCTTTGGTACAATGGCTACGTGATAATCTAGGACTTATCAAAAAAAGTGAAGAAGTAGAAGTCCTTGCAAAATCGGTAGAAGACAATGGTGGTGCTTATTTTGTGCCAGCCTTTTCGGGACTGTATGCGCCTTATTGGAAAGCCGATGCTCGGGGAGTGATTGCGGGATTGACTCGCTATGTCAGCAAAGGTCATATCGCTCGTGCGGTGTTGGAGGCGACTGCTTACCAAACATTGGATGTGATGAATGCTATGGAAAAAGATGCTAACATTGAGCTACAATCTTTGCGAGTAGATGGTGGAATGGTCGCTAATCAAACCCTTATGCAATTTCAGTCAGATATGCTAGAAGTACCTGTGGTATGCCCTGCCGTCACCGAAACTACTGCCTTGGGAGCTGCTTATGCCGCAGGATTGGCGGTAGGGTATTGGGAAAACTTTGATGATTTGCGCCAAAATTGGGGCGTTGCCCAGACATGGACTCCTCAAATGGAAGCTACTCAAAGGACTAAACTCTACAAAGGCTGGCAAAAAGCCGTAGAAAGGTCTTTCGGATGGGCAGAATAAATAGATAAGCAAAAAAACAAATCATCCTGAAGATTAGCTACCCTAGCGGAATCAAGATGCTAGTTAGGTTTGACTTCTTCTAAATCACAAAACCTTGCCGTCTCAGAGAGGCACAATGTTTGTGATTAACAAGTCCAAAAAATAAAGGATTTTGGAGAAGTCAAACCCTCAGCTAATTTAATTGCTTCTCTTTTTTACTTGTTTTTTTATCAAACAACTTCACAAAATCGGGACTTTCGGTGCCAGCCCATTTATCCCAAAAAGTAAAATAAAGCCCAAAGTTGTATTTAAATTGAGAATGATGTAAGCTATGGTGGGTGGCTCCTATCCACCATTTGCCAAACCAATGCCGCTGGAAATCTTGCGGATACAGTTCCGTATTGAGGTGATTGATGACACTGGTGGTAGTCATCAATAATAAAATGATTCCAATAGCTATATAATGCAAAGGAATGATAAACATCAATACCGGTAAAACCACCGCTTGGAGTATGCTTTCAAGGGGGTGAAACGAAAAAGAAGTCCACGCCGAAGTGGTAATGCTGTCGTGATGGGCTTTGTGTACCCATTTATAAACTTTGGGATGGTGCATCCAGCGGTGTAGCCAATAGTAGTAGGTTTCGTGAATAAACAGCACCAAAACAATACTTACTACAAACCACCAACTTGGATAGTCGTTGAAGTGGGTGTAAATCTTGGTGTAATTTTTTTGCCAAGCCACTATCATGCCCGTTCCGATAAGCGCAAAAATAACAGCCGTAATAAACGAGTATCCGATTTCGCGCCAGTGCTGCTGAGGTCGGCGCGCACGGACATTTACTTCTCTTTCTTGAAATAAAGAAGCATATTTGACTTTAAACAAATAATGAAAAAGGGCGGCAATCAGCACATAGCGCCCAAAAATCCCTAAAAACATAAAAAGGGTAGTTTGTGCAAAAACGTGCCCTTCACTAAAATTAATTGTTTCCATAGCTATTTATCAACTACATTGTCAAAGCTAATGTTTGACAAAAATTGTATAACTATTCTCTTACCGCCGCTCTACGGATGCGGTCGTTGATGGCGCGGCCTAAGTTTTTTTCTGGAAGCAATTCCGCATAGATAACCTCAATAGGCAGATTGTCGAGCTGACGCATGTATGCAAAGAGATGCTTTGCCGCTTCACTATAGTCTCCTGAGACTGACAAAATCCTTTGGTTTTCGGTAGGTAAACCACTCACAAAGGTTTGGAAAGTTAATGCTCCGATGCTCTCTGGAGGGTATTTGGCGATTATTTTATCAAAATGCTCAATAAAAAGAGGTTTACGAGGTGAATAATGACTCTTGAGCATTCCGGGTGCTTGAGGGTTAGAAGTAGAATGAGCCAAGACTTTCACGGGGCCTACCACCTCCTCAATGGCCTCGACTGCCGTACCACCGAGCCGGTATACTATGGTTGTTTCACCTTCAAAGCCCACAATTGTGGATTCAATCCCAATTTGGCTTGCACCCCCGTCAAGTATGTAGGGGATTTTTTTGCCCAGCTGCTTATCCACATGTAGTGCCGAAGTAGGACTGATATAACCAAACGGATTGGCACTGGGGGCGGCTAGTGGAAACGAGAGGCTTGACAATAGCTCTAGCGTGAGAGGGTGATTTGGAATACGCACCGCCACAGAACTCAGTCCTGAGGTGACTAAGTCAGAGATGGCATCGGTTTTAGGAAGTAAAAGTGTAAGAGGGCCTGGCCAAAATCTCTGGGCTAATTGCTGTGCTTGGGCAGGGAAGTAAGAGACAAATGAAGGGATTTTGGTGATACTATCTGTGTGAACAATGAGTGGGTCGAATTGTGGACGATTTTTTACCTTAAAAATTTTGAGAACAGCGTCGTCATTGAAGGCGTTTCCCGCTAGTCCATACACAGTTTCGGTAGGAATCCCCACCACTTCTCCCGTTTCGAGGAGGGTTTTGACAGAAACAATATCAGTACCTATGATTGCCATGCTGCAAAGTTAGTTTAGAGTTTGCAGTTATCCCCCTTTAAAGTTTGGAGATTTTTTGCTTATTTGAGTGTTGTTTTATGCTATAGCGATATTTTATACTTATTATATATGAATTTTAACTATGAGCTCACCGCCATAGAGCATTTTTTTATAGGTACCTTTTTGCTCTTATATGCTTTGTATGTAGGGCGTACTTTTTGGGTGGCTAGAGCATTGGGTACTACTGCTCGGGCAGTGGTAATCAAGTTTTTTCTCCGAACTACTTACTTTGGTTTGCTGATTGTAGCCTTGCTTGGACCTTTTTTTGGAGAGCCAGAGAGGGACATTATTGCAGAGGGTAAAGATGTAATGGTGTTGGTAGATGTTTCAAAATCTATGGATGCCACCGATGTACAACCTTCTCGTCTCGAAAAAGTAAAATTTGAATTGCAGCGTCTCATTGCTTCCTTACAAACCAACCGCTTTGGTCTTGTTGTTTTTGCTACCAATCCTTTTTTACAAGTCCCTTTGACGTTTGATTTAAACGCATTTGAGCTTTTTACCCAAACTTTGAATACTTCCCAAATGAGTAGTGGCGGTACTGATATTTGTAGCGCGATAGACCTAGGGGTACAAAAACTGATTCATAACAAATCTCTCAATACTTCAAAAATTCTTTTGCTTTTTACGGATGGTGAAGATTTTGGGAATTGCGAGCGCAAGACATTGACCTCCATTAGACAATATGATTTGCAGCTAGTGGTAGTGGGTATCGGCACTCCAAATGGTGGACGTATCAAAGACGGAAATACATGGCTGAGAGATGACCAAAAGCAGGTGGTCGTATCACGACTAAATTCCACTTATTTAAGAGAACTCGCAATGGCAACTAATGGCAAATATTTTGAAATCAATAATCAATCAAATGCGATCTCGGATGTAGTAGATGCAATCAATTCTGTAGAAAATCGCTTGATTGATAGTCGCAAAGTTGCCGTTGTCAGTAATAAATATAGGTATTTTCTAATCGCCGCTTTGGTACTTATCTTATTCGATATACTGGTGACCGTTACCACTTTTCAAGTCTAAAAATTAAATAATAGTTAAATGCTAAAGCACAACTAACTGTGCGCAAGAACTTAATATAAATTATGTCAGAGCAAAACCATTTACAAACTTCACTTACCCCTACATTACTATGGGGGCTTGGTGTTGGGTATGTTATCTCAGGAATGTATTTTGGGTGGAATGTGGGGTTAGAAAAAGGAGGTACATTGGGTATGGCCGTAGCTACGGCATTGGTAGTGATTATGTATGTATGTTTTACAATGGGCTACGCAGAACTAGCCTGTGCTATCCCGAAGGCAGGTGGAGTTTCGGATTATGCCACGCGCGCTTTAGGCAAGGATTTGGGTTTTATTGCGGGAATTGCTCAAGTGTGTGAGTTTGTATTAGCCCCTCCTGCTATTGCGGTGGGGATTGGGGCGCACGTAAATCTTTTTTTTCCGAGCATCCCTGCTATTTATGTAGCGATAGGTGTATATATATTGTTTACTATGCTCAATATCATTGGGGTGAAGTTGGCAGCAACTTTTGAGTTTTTTGTGACCTTTTTGGCCGTAGTTGGTCTGGTACTTTTTGCTGGAATCACGATGGGCGAAATATCATTCGAAAATTTGAGTCGTAATTCTCTCCCCAATGGCTGGGCGGGAGTTTGGGGAGCTATTCCGTTTGCGATTTGGTTTTTTCTTGGGATTGAAGGTTTGGCTAATGCTGCCGAAGAAAGCCAAAATCCTCAAAAAGATTTGACGCGTGGGTTTGGTTCAGCGATGCTTACCTTGGTGATTTTGTGCATCATGACTTTCATTGGGTCAGTAGGAGTAGGGGGCTGGGAAGCCGTCGTATTCAAGACCGACGGTACGGTCTCAGACTCACCTTTGCCCTTGGCTTTGGGTAAGCTAGTAGGAGAGTCAGCTACGCTTTATTCATTGGTGATTGTGTTTGGGCTTTTTGGACTTACTGCCTCATTTCATGGATTGTTGATGGCAGCTGGGCGTGCTACTTTTGAGATGGGACGTATCGGCAATTTACCGTCTTGGTTGGGTGGGGTAAATCCTAGTTTCAAAACTCCCGCAAATGCGTTGATTGCTAACATGACTTTTGGAATATTAATCTTACTATCCAATACCGCTGCTGATATTATTGTACTATCTGTATTGGGAGCTCTTACTTTATATTGTTTTGGAACCGTGAGTGTTTTGCGACTCCGTCAAGTCGAACCCGACCTTAAGCGCCCTTTTTTAGTGCCACTATACCCTTGGGTGCCACTTTGTGCTCTTGGCTTGGCTGTTTTGGCCTTGGTAGCTGTGGTAGTTTCAAATGGAATGCTAGCTGTATATTATAGTGGAACTTTAGCAATAGCTTTTGTACTTTACAAAGTTTTTGTTCGTAGATAGAACTGCTAAAAAAGCCCTTTATAAGAGGATAAGCTATTTAGGATAGTTTCATAAAAGATTTTTTTGCGTTTTAATCAGATTTTAATCTACATTAAAATAAAATTTTATTAATATTGCTAGCGAATTCAATTTTCTCTCTAAAGAGTTGAATTTATAGAAATGGTGTGGATAACGTCGGAAAGCTGTTCGAACTCTCGGGCAGCTTTTTGTTTTTAAATTTTTATTCATTAAGTATAGTAAAATTCCTCAAAACGGGTGTGTTTTAAGTGTGTCAAAATATGTGGGAAACCTACCTAAAACATTTCAAAGACTATCTATTATTAGAAAGAGGACTAGCCGACAATTCGGTAGAGGCATACGTAAGAGATGCTTCCAAATTAGCAGAATATTTAGAGCTACTTGGCGGAAAAGAAATACCTGAGGTCATTGAGTTTGATATACTAGGTTTTTTGGGATACCTCCATGATTTGGGCTTAGCAGCTTACTCTCAAGCACGGATTTTGTCGGGTATCAAGGCTTTTTTTAAATATTTATTATTAGAAAATATCATCTCGGTAGATCCTACTCAGCTCATCGAATCTCCTCATTTGTCACGGCATTTGCCAGATGTACTTACTTATCCCGAAATCGTCACTTTGTTGGAAGCCAATGACCTTTCTACTTCCGAAGGAGCGCGCAACCGCGCTATGCTTGAAGTACTTTATAGCTCAGGATTGAGGGTGTCAGAATTGGTAGATTTACAGATAACAAACTGCTATTTCGATGCGGGTTTTATCAGAGTGATTGGTAAGGGAAGTAAAACGCGATTAGTCCCCATCGGCCAAGATGCCATCAAACATACGCTGCTGTATGTAGAGCATGTCAGAAGTAGAATAGAAGTTCACAAAGAACATGAGGATATTGTGTTTCTTAATCGACGTGGCAAGCAGCTTACGCGCGTGATGGTATTTTTAATCATCAAAGATTTAGTAGAAAAGACGGGGCTGCAAAAAAACGTAAGTCCTCATACTTTTCGACACTCCTTTGCTACTCATTTAATAGAAGGAGGGGCGGATTTGAGAGCGGTGCAAGAGATGCTGGGCCACGAGTCGATTACGACTACTGAAATATATACCCACCTCGACCGAGAGTATCTAAGAGAAGTAGTGACCAAATATCACCCAAGGGCTACTTAGTATTTAAGAAACGCAGTATTATTTTTGACGTTGGAGCTGCCACCATAAAAAAGTCGCGGAGGGGAAGTGCCCTCCGCGAACTCTGCTTTACTTTACCCCTTATTCAAATCACACTAGAAGTATGTGATTCAAGATTTTTAAGTGTTAAGGTCAGTTAATTGCTGACTTAACTACTTATGAATGTTATATCATACAGCTTCAGCGGTTGATTTTTCGCCCACAAAATACTGTTCACTGTTTTTGAACAATAAATTGAAAGAAGTCAAAGAACCATACACTTTCGTGATATATTGCTGTATATTAATTTTTTCTTCGTCGTTTAGATTACTGGCATTGATACGCTGCTCCAAAACCCGTAAGCGGTCGCGTGTCATGACTATTTTGTGAAAAAACGTATCGATTGGTATCTCTTTGGCAGCTAAATCGTGACGTCCAGGTTTTAGAATTAGCTTTCCGCCTTTCCATTTATCGCCCAAAGGAACTACCTCCGTGACATCCAACCATTTTTGAAGTACTTTGGTAAGTGTGTGTTCTACGTCGAATAAACTTACTAGGTCATTGTCCAATTCTACGGCCTCTACGACATCAAAATCTGTGTCGAATTTGATAATTTTGGTGCCGTGTTCGATGAAAGTGACAGTGTAACCGGTAGATTTGAGATTGATAACCACCCCATCTCCAAAGGCGGCATGTCTAACTCTTGAACCGATTCCTAGAATACTATTCATACTTTTTGCAATTATTTAATGGATTATGTTTGACATTGAGCAAGAGGTGTGCCAAACTTGTTTTTTTTCTAAATTTTTTTTTCATACTTCTTTAAATATACTGGTTTTCAGGTATTTCTTTTTTAAAAAATTTGTTTAAGTAACTGTTTTTTTACTCCTAATAAAACATGAAAATAAAAAACTTTTTTTCACATTTTGAGCTTTTAGAAGGTGTACATTTCATTAACTGCGCTACAAGAGGTCCCTTTTCAAAGGCTGTAGTACAAGCAGGTATAACTTCGATTGAGCAATTTACACCTTCCATTCATACGATTAAACCAGAAGATTTTTTTGAGGGGGCTTGGCGGGTACGTGAGTTGTTTGGAACATTGGTAAAAGCTGATAAAGAACGCATAGCGATTGTGCCGTCGGTATCTTATGCCATGGCCATAGTGGCGCGCAACCTCCACCGGAAGCCAGGCCTTAAAGCAGGGCATCATGTATTGTTGATGGAAGACGAATTTCCGAGTGATGTGTATGCATGGGAGCGTGTTTGCCAAGAATTATCGTTGGAGACGAAGACTGTCCCAATGCCTCAGGGGGAGGTCATTGGAGAAGAATGGAATGCTCGTTTTTTGGAAGCTATCAATGAAAATACAGCCTTAGTAGTAGTGCCCCATGTACATTGGCAATATGGGATTCGGTTTGATTTGGAGAAAATTTCGCAGCGAGCCAAAGAAAAAGGCGCATTGTTGGTGGTGGACGGTACCCAATCCGTAGGCGCCTTGGATTTTGATGTAGAGAAGATTCAACCAGACATGCTGGTAAGTGCAGCTTACAAATGGCTCATGGGGCCTTATGGAATGGGACTGGCCTACTTTGGGGCATTTTTCGATGATGGTATACCGCTTGAAGAAAGTTGGATGGCACGGCAAGATAGTCACCTTTTTTATAAACTGACGGAATATCAACCAGATTATCGTCCTAAAGCGTATCGGTATAATGTGGGAGAACATTCTCATTTTATTCAGATGCCTATGCTCGAAGTGGCACTTAAGGAGAAATTAGAATGGGGTTGTGAAACTATACAAGCCCATTGTAAAGAATTGTGGGAAAAGCCTATCAGACAGCTTTCTGAAAAGGGAGTTAGGTTTGAGCCAGATACTGTGAGAGCCCACCACTTGGTAGGAGTAAGATTACCTCATGCAACAGATACCCTCCAAATACAGCGAGCTTTGCAGCAACGAAAAGTAATCGTGGCAGCGCGGGGACAGGGGATTCGGGTTTCTCCACACTTGTATAACACACCCGAAGATATGCAGGCATTGGTCGATACCTTGCTTGATGTATTGTGACAAGGGTAGGGTTTACACCTCTTTTATATACTGAAATGGGGTCTGACCCATACTACCCCATATACAAAATGGTGCAAACGCAAGTTTTTGTAAGGGTAGGCCTTACGTCTACCCAATACTACCCAGATGTAAGGGGGCAGACGCAGGGTCAGACGCAGGGGGCAGACGCAAGGCCTGCCCCTACCAATAAATATTATTTTATGCCCAATCCGTCATAGACTACTTGTAGAATAGAGGTGCGAAGGTTGAGGGTAGAAATACCACTGTTGTCACGGGTAGGATAAACCCGATTTGAAAGAAACACATAATTGAGGTTGTAAGCTGGGTCGTTCCAAATCATAATTCCCGTAAAACCAGTATGACCATAGCTCAACGGGCTCGCACTACGTGGGGCATTTCCGCAATATTGGCGACAAGGTTTATCAAATCCAATGCCACGGCGCGACTCAGGAAACTGATAACTCGTAAATTCGTTCATGGTTTTTTCGGCTACAAATTGTTCGCCACCATATTGGCCTTTTTGAAGAAACAACTGGGTTACTTTCATGAGGTCGTTGGCATTGCCAAACAAACCCGCGTGGCCGCTAAGACCATTGAGCATTCCGGCTGCTTCGTCGTGTACGCGGCCATGAACGAGGGTACGACGAAAAAAAGTGTCTCGCTCGGTGGGTAAAATTGTAGTCAAGGAATGTGAACGAAGGGGGTTGAATGTGAGAGAGTTAGCTCCGATTTTGCGATAAACGTGGCTTTTGAGAAATGTTTCGAAGTTTTCGCCTGTCAGATTCTTAACTACGAGTGGGTATAAGATAAAAGACAAATCCGAATAAACGTACTCTTTCTTGGGGTTGAGCGGAGAGTCTTTGATGGACTCGTACATTTTTTTGGAGTATTTTTTATGTAACCAAAGGCTGTCGGTTATTTGTATCGTATAGGCTCCCTTTGACTCCTTGCCCCACCGAAAAGTACGTTTTTTCCAAGAGCCATCAGGTTTGAGACAATCGCGCCAAAAAGGAATGAATGCCCGCAAGCCAGCTTGATGAGTAAGCACTTGTCGCCATACCAAATCCGCTTTGTTAGATTTTTTAAACTCTGGTAAGTAATCCTTCATAGTGGCGTCAAGGTTAAATTTCCCTTCACCGTGTAGTCTACCTAAGGCCAAAGTAGAGCCAACGATTTTGGTGACCGAAGCTAAATCGTATAAATCAGTGAGTTGGGTAGGGCGGGGATGAACTGTTACGCCTGGAATAGGTGTCGGATATACGTGGGTGCCGTAAGCTTTGCGATAAAATACTTTACCATCTTTGGCGAGTTGTACTACGATACTAGGCGTTGCTTTTTGAGCAATGGCATTGTAAGCCAAAGAATCTATTTTAAAAGAAAGCCATTGACTATTGAGTCCCACTTCTTCCGGGATGGTGTATTTGAGGCGACCAATGGCAGGAGTTTCAATACCTGTCCCATATTTAAATTGTGCGTTGACACTCACGGGCAATTTGCCTTTAGCCCCAATCGCCCCAAACAATAGCTGTGCCGATAGGTCTTCAGTAAAAGAGGTAAGCTGATACGCCATCACAAGACCTTTGGCATTGGCGATGCCGTCTAGTTTGTTGAGCGAGTACGCATTTCCAAAAACAGTGATAATCGCATTCTGATTATTGGCTAATTCCTTAATCCAAGCAGCAGTTGTAGGCGAAACACCATAATTAGCACCGGGGCGAATATTATTGAGGTGCGCACCTACCAACACAATATCGTAGCTTTTGAGGGCTGTACGGATTCGATTTTGAATGCTATCGGGGGTTTGGGGATGTACTACATAATGCTCCACATTTGTATAGAGCGAAAGGGTCTTTTGAAAAGTAGTAATGTCGCCTGTGCTGAGGGTTTCGTTACGAGTGCCAAGGGCTACCACGCCGTCTTTGGTGGTGGTAGTAATGGCAGGGGCATCGGTCAAAGAAATAGAGGCAATCGTGATTTTGTCTAAATCTTTGATAGGTATAATATTATTATCGTTTTTGAGTACTGTGAGCGCGTTTTCTGTAAGGCGGCGATTGATAAGCTCTGCTTGCTTATCGTTGAGGTCGGTGGTCAAATTCCGAGTATCAACGGGCTGATAATGGTCGAGACCTACCCATGCTTTGGCAGCAAGTACTTTTTTGACACGCGCATCTATTTCGGCTTGGCTTATGCGGCCTTCTGCAATTGATTTTTTGATTTGGGCAATTGCGGCGGGGACATTGGGGCTAAACTCTAAAATATCCATTCCCGCCTCTAAGCCTTTGGCATCGCCTAGGCCATTCGGAAAATATTTGGTAAGGCCTTTCATATTCATAGCATCCGAATAGATAATCCCGTTGAAATGTAATTGGTCTTTCAAAACACCTGTTACAATGGGTTTGGATAGCGTAGAAGGGACGTTTTTGGCGGTATCCAGTGAAGGTATAGCCAAGTGGGCCATCATGATACCATCGGCTCCCTTTTCGATGAGTTTACGGAAAGGATACAACTCTACCGAATCCAAACGAGCACGATTGTGGGGTATGACAGGCAAGTCATAGTGGGAATCTACGCCCGTATCGCCATGTCCTGGAAAATGTTTAATAGAGCTTAAGATGCCACCATCTTGCATTCCTTTCATATAAGCATACGATTTTTCAAACACTTTTTGGGGATTTTCGCCAAACGAACGAAAATTGATGACGGGATTGTTAGCGTTGTTGTTGACATCTACCGAAGGGGCAAAGTTGATATGAACACCGAGGCGTTTTTTGTGAGCAGCGATAGAGCGACCCATTTGATAAATTAATTCATCATTACCTTGAATAGCCCCCAAAGTCATCTGATAAGGAAAACGTACTGTGCTATCGAGCCTCATCGCCAAGCCCCATTCCGAATCCATGGCTACCAAAAGCGGTACTTTCGAAATAGATTGATAATAGTTGGTGAGCTGGGCTTGCTGGACTGGGCCACCTTGAAAGAAAATCACCCCGCCTACTTTGTAGTCTTTGATATACTGAGCCACCACACGAGGATTGGTAAAAGTAGTATCAATAATCACTCTTTTGGGATTGGTAGGATAGCCATGAGCAGCCACCATGATGAGCTGAGCGATACGTTCGTCGGGGGTAAGGCTATTGAAGACCGAATCTACCCAACGTTGATTGGGATTTTGTAGAAAAGGCGGAGTAACTTGTTGGGCAAAAGTTTGGGATAAGGAGACAATTATTAAAAGAAGACTCCCGAAAAATCTGTTCATGTTGATGATGTATTGCAAAGAGGAATTTGAAATTTGATGGGTAAGCGGGGCTTGATACTGTGTGCAAATATATGGATTATTAAAACTTCATGAGGGTTTTGAATGCTTATAAAGTTGGCTTTATAAATAACTCGGAGGTTAATGATTGAAGCGTATTGGATAAATAGCATTCCTGAAAAAACAATTCAAATAGTTATGTATTAACTATTGGGCTTTTATCTTTACGTTCTACAATTTAGGAGAATCCAATGGATCTAAAGCGGAAATATTATAAATACCTCAATTATAAAAATCGTCTAATCAGTCGTTTACATGATTTTTTTGAAGACTTATCTTTTTATGTAGGAGGATTCGTTTTTTTTGTAATTGTGTATGACTTGGGGTTTCCACATACGGTCAGTTACTTTTATTTTTCTGCTATTTATTTGCTGTTTTTGGTAAGTTTTAGCATTGCCTTTGCTTTTCGTTCTTTACTTTTTCCTTCACCTAGTCAGCGACAAAATACAATTAGGTGGTTGATAGTGGTGGGGCTGATGTTTTTTTGTTCATATAAATACAGTAAGCTCAAATATCAGCCCGATTTTCATTCACTGAGTTATTATGGAAGTTTAGCCATTTGCGGATTATTATTACTATTTGATGTTTCGCGTAAAATCCTCCTACTTTATTCCAAACGCTTCAATCCTGCCTTAAGTTTTGTATTGAGTTTTGCTTTACTGGCATTGGTAGGTTCTGGGCTATTGATGCTACCTCGGGCTACTGTCCATGGCATAAGCTTTGTGGATGCCTTGTTTATGTCGGTGAGTGCTGTATGTGTGACGGGCCTTGCCACGGTCGATATGGCCGTGGAATTTACGCGTTTGGGCAAGCTTATTCTGTTGGTATTGGTGCAGTTGGGAGGTCTAGGGATGCTGTCGTTTACAAGTTTCTTTGGTTATCTGTATCAGGGTAGTTTTTCTATTGAAAATCAACTGTTCCTCAAAGACTTTGCGACTTCCGAGCGGATAGGTGATGTCTTCAAAACTTTGTCCCAAATTATTATGATTACTTTTGGATTGGAACTGATGGGGGCGGTGTTGATTTATTTAACCATCAATGACAGCCTTTTTCAGACCTCAGGTCAACAGATGAGGTTCGCGATTTTTCATAGTGTATCAGCCTTTTGTAATGCCGGTTTTTCGATTACGCCCAATGGGCTGTTCAACCATGAAATCAATCAAAGTTATGGCTTTCAATGGATAGTGGCGTTGTTAATTATTTTGGGAAGCATTGGTTTTTTTATCATTACTGATTTTTATGCGTATCTCAGGCATTATACAAAGCAGCTTTATTTTTGGGGCAGGTTTCAGCTACCTATTCAGCATCTTCCTCGTATTGTAAGTATCAATTCATTGATGGTATTGCTGACGACAGGGTGTTTACTTTTGGTAGGTATGGTGGCGATTTTGTTGATTGAACAAAAAGGCATCTTAGCGTATCATCCCACTTGGTGGGGCAAAATTACCACTGCTTTTTTTGCTTCTGTTACGCCTCGCTCAGGTGGATATAATACCTTTGATATGGGTTTGTTGCAGCCCGCTACTGTATTGATTTTCTTGTTGTTGATGTGGATTGGTGGTTCTCCAGGTTCTACTGGTGGTGGAATCAAAACTACGACCTTTGCGGTGGCAATGCTCAATATCGTAAGTTTAGCAAAGGGAAAAGACCGGGTGGAATTTGCCGGTCGCCGGATTCCTTCCGAATCAGTGCGAAGAGCTTTTACGGTCATTACTTTATCACTGCTTGTCATTGGACCCGCTATCCTAATTATCACTATTTTAGAACCCAATCAATCTCTTATTGGGGTGGCGTTCGAATGTTTTTCGGCTTTTTGTACGGTGGGTTTAAGCCTAAACCTTACCCCCACTTTTACAGATACGACCAAGGTGGTTTTGATTGTTCTTATGTTTGTTGGAAGGGTAGGGACGTTTACGTTGTTGGTCGCGTTTGTAAAGCGCGTAAAAACAATGAATTATCAATACCCCAACGAAAATGTTTTTATCAACTAGGAAGTGTGAATTGAGGAATGTGTTGATTTGAAAATGTGTTGATTGAGTGTGAATTGACTGTAATGGTTTGATTTTAACTGAATAATGTGCTGGTAAATAGGGGGTTGAATCTAGTTTTTAAATTGTCGAATTACCTGATTATTTAATTAAAAAAGCTTTTTATGAAATTTTTTGTGGTAGGACTCGGCAATTTTGGTGCCACCCTTAGCATCAATCTTACTTCACTTGGGCATGAGGTCATTGGGGCTGATATAAGTCTCAACAAAGTGGAATCACTCAAAAATCGTATTACTCATACCGTTTGTATGGATTGTACGGATGCCAACAACTTACACAGCTTGCCGCTCAAAGAAATGGACGTAGTGATAGTCGCCATTGGAGAAGATTTTGCGGCTTCGGTTTTGATTACGGCATTGCTCAAACAACAAAACGTAAAAAAGCTGATTGGGAGGGCTTTCAATGAAGTGCATCGAACGGTGATTGAGGCTTTGGGAGTGGATGAATTGCTTTTTCCCGAACAAGAAGCCGCTGAGCGCGTAGCCAAACGTTTGACTTTGCCTTTTGTGGAAAATTCTTACGAAATATGCGAGCAGTCGGCAATGATGGAGTTGAGTATTCCTCCTAAGTTTTATTATCAAAGACTCGACGAAACTGGCCTAACTGACATCAAAGGCTTGAAAGTAGTAGGCTATCTCAATATTCAGTCTGAAAAAAGTATATGGGGATATACCCGCAACGTCAAAAAATTGGATGTGGAAGTAGCACCTTCCAGAGAATTGAAGCCTGGGGATAGATTGTTGATTATTGGAAATGTAAAAGAAATTAAAAAAATCATTGATAAATAAATACTTCGCTTCATCTTCAAACGACTAACCTTTATGCGTAGACTTCTATTCTCATTTTGTATAATGGGGGTATCTGCTTTGGGAAGTGCTCAAAATAAAGCTACTTCCTACTTTCCCTCAGCCCATGATTGGGCGGTTCAAACGCCCGCTGCATTGGGACTCAATCCCGCCAAAATTCAAGAAGCCATTGCTTTTGCACAAGCCGCCGAATCCAAAAATCCTCGAAATCTTGAATATTCTCATTATCAGAGTTTTGGAAAAGAACCTTATGGGTATGCTATTGGGCCTTTTGCTGATCGAGGCGATCAAACAGGCGTGATTATTTATAAAGGATACATTGTGGCGCAATGGGGCGAGCCTTCGCGTTGCGATATTACCAATAGTGTCACCAAGAGCTTTTTGTCAAGTGTAGTAGGGGTGGCCGTAGACAAAGGTCTGATTAGGAGCGTCAAAGATACTGTAGCGGCTTATGTACCCCCAATTGAGGTGTATGGGCAGCCTGTAATGCGACCTGCCGAAGAATGGGGCAAACCCGAACTACTCCACTTGTTTGAGACACCGCACAATCGCCGTATTACATGGGATGATATGCTGCGTCAAACGTCTGATTGGGAAGGAACCCTCTGGGGAAAGCCCGATTGGGCCGACCGTCCCGATAAGGATGCCTCTACGTGGCTTACTCGTCCGCGCAATACTCCTGGTACAGTATATGAATACAATGACGTGCGAGTCAATGCTTTGGCTTTGGCAGCTACAAGTGTATGGCGTAAGCCTTTGCCCCAAGTATTGAAAGAGTATATCATGGAGCCTATCGGCGCTTCTAATACGTGGCGTTGGACGGGCTATCGTAATGCGTGGATTGTGCTCGACGGGCAGCCTGTTCAATCGGTCAGTGGCGGTGGGCATTGGGGAGGTGGTATGTTTATCAATGCTTTTGACATGGCTCGTTTTGGGTTGTTGACGTTGCACCGAGGCAACTGGAACGGCAAACAACTCCTGTCGGAACAATGGGTAAAACAAGCAACTACCCCTACAGCGGCCCAACCTACTTATGGCTACATGAATTGGTTTCTGAATACCGACCGTAAACCTCTACCGAGCGCACCTGCCAATGTGTATTATCATGTAGGCAATGGTACCAATATAGTATATGTAGACCCAGAGCATGAGCTGGTGATGGTGCTGAGGTGGATTGAAAATAGTGCGCTCGACGGCATCGTAAAGAGGGTATTAGAGGCCTTTACCCCATCCGTACCCGATACTGAGATTTATCTCACTGACTTAAAAATAGCAGGCGATAAAGCAACCCTCGGCAAACCTCTGAATGTGACAAAACGGGCGGGTTATGATAATCAACCTTCTTTTACGCCTGATGGAAAAAAAATACTCTATACACAGCAGTCCAATGGGCAAACGGATATTTGGGCGTATGACCTGTCAAAAAAAACAAATACTGCACTAACCAAAACCCAAGAAAGTGAGTATTCGGCAACGGTGACGCCTGATAAGAAACATGTTTCTACGATAAGAGTAGAAGCCGACCAAACACAGCGACTTTGGAAGTTTGATTTGGCGACGGGAGGCAATCCTGAGCTAGTTTTGAAAGATATCAAACCCGTGGGCTATCATTGTTGGTATGGTACCGATTCATTGGTTTTGTTTGTGTTAGGAAACCCCAATACTCTTCAAGTAGCACGAGTATCCACAGGACAAGGACAGGTGATTACGACCAATGTAGGTCGCTCATTACTAAAGATTCCTTCTCAAGAGGCAGTGAGTTTTGTGCATAAAGTTTCGGCTAATGAGTGGCAAGTGGAGGCATTGGATATGAAAACTTTACAACCTAAAAAGCTCATATCCACCCCTGCAGGTAGTGAAGATTGCGCATGGTCAAGTGACGGTACGCTATGGATGGCGCAGGGGGCAAAACTCTACAAATGGAATCCTAAGTATAATGCTGAGTGGCAGGAAGTAGCTAATTGGAGTAGCCAAGGAATCAAGCAAATCACGCGGTTGGCAATCAATCCCCAAAACAATAAATTGGCTTTTGTAGGGCAGTAAGTCTAACGAAAAGTGGCGTTCAGAGGTATAACGCAGGCGGCGTTTAGAACGCCGCCTGCGTTGATAAATAGAAAACCTAACGCAAGCAGCGTTTAGAACGCTACCTGCGTTGATAAGAAGAATTTTAAAGTGTTACCCCAAACCTTTGCCCCAATTCCTCTAAAGATTGTACAACGGGGGGCAATAAGTCTAGGCCATTTTGGGTGCGCTCGGCTTCCATTTCACGCTCGGGGTCACCAGGAATGAGTACTTTTTTGCCTTCTACGGCTTGCGCGTTCCTAAAGCGTCTAATCCAAGTATCCATGTGTGCCTTAAACTCATCGGCTGGGCGAAAGCCATCTACACGCATGGCTCCAAAAAAATGACCCGTACCTTTGCCGACGCCTTCGGCAGCCGCCATAAAACCCGCCGTGGCAAAAGGTGGTACCCACGGCCCATAATTGGCTCCTGACAATACGCCCGAAAATATATCAACGATGGCACCTAAGCCATATCCTTTGTGGCTACCATGCTCGCGGTCAGAGCCTAAAGGAAGCAAGGCTCCACCATTTTTGATGGGGTTGGCGTCGGTCGTAATTTCGCCAGTGGCATCTTGAGCCCAGCCTAGCGGAGCGGGGAGGTTTTTGCGCTGTAAAATTTCAAATTTTCCATAAGCGGCGGCTGTACTGGCAAAGTCAGCCACAAAAGCGGGTTCCTCATGGGCAGGTACGGCTACAGCGATGGGGTTGGTACCAAGCATTTTTTCTAACGAAAAAGTAGGAGCCACGAGCGGAGCGGCGTTGGTCATCGCCATGCCTATCATGTCGTGTTCGAGCGCCAACATAGCATGGTAGCCCGCAATTCCAAAATGATTGGAGTTTTGTACCGAAATCCAGCCCGAACCTACGTTTTTGGCTTTTTCGATGACTATCTCCATTGTTTTGGGGCCTACCACCAAGCCTACGCCCGCATCGCCATCTACCACGGCAGTGCTAGGGGTTTGATGTACAATCCGAACATTAGGTTTGGGGTTGAGACGGCCATGATCAAACAAACGTACATAGCCGGCCAAACGCGCAATGCCATGAGAATCAACGCCGCGTAAATCAGCAGAGATAAGTACTTTGGCGGCCAAAATGGCATCAGCTTCGGAAAAACCGATGCTTTGGAATATATGTTGGGTGAAAGTTTTGAGTTGCGTAACGCTGAACATGGACTCTTAATCTTAAAAATTGGAAAAATATAAACGTCGCAAAGGTCGTAATATTTAGGAAAAATGTGCCCAAATCAAAGCTTTTAGGACAATTGTTGTAAGACATCGGTCATTTCATCAATCGCAATTTGTACGTCGTCGGCAGTAGTGCGCCAATTGACGAAAGCCGCTCTAATTCCTCTTTTGCCTTGATAGAGGGTAGGCGTCATAAAGACTTTAGCCCGTTTGTTGAGTTCTGACAAAAAAACGGGGACTTTCTCTTGATTTTCGTCTCCTTCAAGCGTAAAACACACGTTATTGAGCCGCGTAGGTGCCAACAATTCAAAACCTTTGCTTGTTGTGATAAATGCATCTAAAAGTTGAGCCATTGCCACACTATTTTCCACAATCCCTTGATACCCGTTCTTTCCATAGGCTTTCAACGAAAACCAAGTAGGTAAGGCTCGCAGTCTTCGTGAGTTTTCGGGTAAAAAATTGAGGAAGCTAAAATTATCAAGGGGATTGCCAAGATAAGGAGCATTTGAATTTTGAAAGGTCTGAATTTGTAATTTAACATACTCTTTTTGAATCAAGAAAAAAGCACTTTCGTAGGGGACGTTCATCCATTTATGACAATCGATAGTGATACTATCGGCTTCTTCCCAACCTTCTACTAAATGCTTATAATGGGGTGAGCAAGCCGCAAAACCTCCAAAAGCCGCATCGATGTGCCACCAAAAAGAATACTGCTTTTTGAGAGTAGAAATAGCCCTAAAGTCATCATAATCAACCGTATTGACGGTGCCTGCGCTAGAAATCAAAATAAAAGGCTTGCCTTCCAACGCTTCTATTTGGGCCTGCAAATCTTCCATATCAATCGCTTCTCGGTTGCCACGTAGGGTCTTGAGCTTAACAAAATTCTGACTCCCTATGCCCAACATGGATAGTGATTTGATAGCTGACGAATGAGGCGTAGCCGTCAGAATCGGAATAGCCTGACGAATGCCTTCTCGCGCAATATCATAGCCTTGCTGTAATCCCGCCCATTGGCGAGCTACGGCCAAGCACGTAAAATTAGACATTGTAGCACCCGTCACAAATCCCCCACCAAAAGAAGAAGGCAGTCCAAAAAGATTGAGGAGCAATTCAATCGTCTCTAACTCAATCAGTGCTGATACGTCGCCTTGTCCTTGAGTACCTTGGGGGTTTTGGTCATAAAGCCCCGCCAACCAATCTCCCGCCACTGAGGCAGGCGTAGCGCCACCCGTCACAAATCCCCATGACCTAGGCCCCGACGAAGCCACAAGAATTGGGTCAAATCTCTGTTTAAATTCTTCTAATACAGCCATAGCTCCTAGCCCTTCGTCATTGAGGGGTAGAGAGGTAAGCTGTGGAGCGGCGACAGAAGTAGGACGCTGAGCTAGGTTTTCTAAAAAATCAACACTTTGTTGTACTACTTTTTCGAGAATGTTTTCAAATGCGATTAAATCTTTTTGCAACATGGCTAACAAAATTTGTTGAAGTTGCAAAGAAAATGGGAAATAGCACAAGACAACCAAATGCTTGAAAATTAATCAGATTTGATAATATTGTGGCAACAGCTCAAGTAGAAGTGGAACGTTTTTTAGGAGTAACCCAATAATGCAACAATGGAATCAGTGTCCAGGAAGCAATCACCCCAAGGGTCATTCCTCCAATGACGGTCAGGGCTAGGGGGCGTTGGAGTTCGGCGCTCGAAATCGTTATTCATCGAATATAACGGTCTCCAGAACTAAGTCAATAGGGGCTAATCTGTTTTTTTAAGAGTAACATTGAAAACAGGAATTGGCTTTGTAAGTTTTGAGTTACCTCCTATTTTCAATGCTACCCTTGAAGGATAAACAAAAAAAATTCTGTCAGCCTTATTTAATACCCCTCGTTTTGATACATTTTTTGAGGGTCGAGTTTATATTCATCAAAGGGAATAGGATAGTAGTAGTCTTTCAAACCAAAATTAGAGACTTTGGCTGCCCCATAATCAGCTTGGAGTTTTGTACTCATGTAAGTGACCAATTCGGTAGGAGTAAAGAAACGTAGTAGGTCAAACCAGCGGTGGTTTTCGAATGCCAACTCAATGCGACGTTCGTGCAAAATAGCTAATTTGAGCGTCGGAAATTTTGAGCTATAGGCGGTGTTGAGGCGTGAGGCTTCATAGAGAGGCATTTTGGCTCTTTCTCTCACTTGGTTCAAAAGCCCAATCGCGGCGGCTTCGTCTCCTAAGTACATATTTACTTCGGCAAGCATCAAAATTACATCGGCATAACGTATCAAAATCCAGTCGTTGCCACCGTAGCCGTTGGCCGTAGCTGCCGCGCTTGCGTCGCGGTATTTGGTAATGAAATAATCTTTTACGTTGGAGGCATTAGCGTATTTGATCGAAAAATCTTTGCGCAAGTCTCCTTCTTCGTATTCTTTCACCAAATCAAGTTTTACATTACCACCCACGCCTGTGTTCACGCGTAGTGAGTTGATGGTTTCGCCTTGCGCTTGGTTATTAGCCGCAATGCGTGACGAATAGTTGATGTCGCCTTGGCGATACACAATCTGGAAGATAATCTCGGGATTGGTAGATTTTTTGGCAACATCAAACACATCTTGGTAAGGAATCTCTTTCAGCGTACCAAAAGTTTTTTTGTCGTAAGCACTCATGAGGTAAGTCTTGGCTTGGGTCAAATTGGCGGTGCGATTGGCACTAGCAAGGGTCGTGGCCATAGTAAGGTACACTTGCCCCAAAAGAGACAAACCTGCCACTTTAGACACTCGTCCTTTGTTGGCTACTGACTGATGATTGGGTAGTGGGCTATTGACTACCTCAGTGAGGTCGGCTACGATTTGAGCATATACCTCTTCTTTCTTTTGGCGGGCGGTATTGGCTTTTACTTCGTCGCTTGAGCTAAGGGTCTTGGTGATAAGGGGTACATCGCCCCATTTTCTTACCAAATGAAAATAAATCAATGCCCTAATAAACTTAGCTTCGGCTTGGTATTGGGATTTGATGGAAGGATTACTAAAATTCACTTTTTCGATTCCCTCAAGCACTAAGTTGGCCCTCGAAATGATTTGATACAAAGCTAGCCAGTGGGTTTTGAGGTAAGTGTTGCTGGGCAACAACGAAAAATCGTTGAATTGAAATGGCTCTCCGGCGTTAGATTGGTTGTCGTTGCGGCCAGCATTGTCAGAACGTTCTTCGGAAAACAGGGCACTGCTTTCGGCAATTCCGTTGTTGTTGCGGAGTGATTGGTAAACGCCGTTGAGAGCCAACAAAGCGTCGTTTTCGGTTTTAAAATAGTCAGAAGTAGCGACTGAGTTGGGGTCGGTTTCGACCAAAAATTGATCATTGCAAGCACTAACGCTTATCAGTAGCGATAGGCTTAAAAGACAGATACGTATATTTTTCATTGGTTATGATTCGATTGAAATCCAGTGTTTTAGAAAGTAAGTTTTAGTCCTACATTGTAGGCACGAGCCAAAGGATACATACCATAATCGACGCCAGGTGTGAGGTTGGCACCGCCGTTGTAATCTACTTCAGGGTTATAGCCTTTGTACTTGGTGACGGTAAAGGCATTGTTGATATTGGCAAACACCCGCAAGCCCGCTACTTTCCATTTGGTCATCCAAAGCGTGGGAAGATTGTAGCCTAAGCCAATATTGGTACAGCGCAAAAACGAACCATTTTGTAAATAAAAAGTTGATAAGCGGGTGCTGTTGCTTTGGGTACCTCCACGAGATGCGCGATACACGAGGCCATTGCCTGGCTCAGCTTCCGAACGATAGCGGTTGATGACATCTACGTATTGATTGCCAGATGCTTCCATGTTGTATACATAATAATCCTGACCGTCCAATACTTGGTTGCCATAGACACCATTGAAAGCTGCATTGAAATCAAAATCTTTGTAACTAGCATTGAGCGAAAACCCGTACGTAAATTTGGGATAAGGTGAGCCGATTGCTTGTTTGTCAGCATCATTGACTACGCCATCGCCGTTTACATCTTCAAAAATCAAATCACCTGGACGAAGTGGATTGCTCGAAGCCGTAGAGCGGGCAGGGCCTTTGAGTAGGTATCCTGCGGGAAAAGATTGCTTAGAGGCATTGTAGTTGGCATTGTCGATAGCGATGTTTTCCATGTCTTTTTCGCGCACCATCCCAATCACCTTGAATCCATAAAACATGCCAATGGGTTGACCTTCTTGGGTAATGTGAGTTAGGTAAGAGCGCTCGGCACCGTTGGTGATGATGGTATTGGCACCACCCATGTTGAGTACTTTGTTGCGGTTGAGTGAAATATTGCCGCTCAAGTTTAATTTAAAATCTTTGTGCGAAATAACCCGCCCGTCGAGCTGTAATTCAAGTCCTTTGTTTTGAACTTTAGAATCACGTAAGTTGGTAAGAATGGTAGAAGTCCCCGAAATCGCCGATACAGGCTGATTGAAAAGCAGGTTGAAAGAATTACTCAAATAAGCGTTGAATATTACCGAAAGACGGTTTTGGAACAATCCCAAATCAAGACCCACATTGTACTGCGAGGTAGATTCCCATCCTAAACGTTGGTCTTTGATAGAATTTGCCCACATTGCGGTAGCGATATTGCCATTTCCAAAAACTGTTCCGCCTGGATTTGACATGGTTTGGAGATAGTTGTAATTCCCGATGTTATAATTTCCGGTAAGTCCCCAGCTTGCTCTTAGTTTTAGGGTAGAAGTTTCACCCAATAAATCGCCGTAGAAGGCTTCATCGGAGATATTCCAGCCAGCAGATACCGATGGGAAAGCTCCCCAGCGATTGAGGGGGCCAAAGCGCGAAGAACCATCACGACGGAAAGCCGCAGTGATGAAATAACGTCCTGCATAGCGATATTCGGCGCGGGCAAGATAAGACAGGAGTGTCTCTTCTACTTTGCCGGTATTGCTATTCATAAAAAAGTTGGCAGGGTCGGCACCTTTGGCGGTGATTTCTTGAATCAAATCATTTTGGAAGCCTTGCGCCGATACGCTGATAAGGTCGCTGTTGTATTTTTGGGCGGTGTATCCTACCAACAAATTGATGCCATGTTGGCCAAACTGCTTGGTATAGTTGGCTGTAAATTCACCGAGTAGATTCGTAGTAGACAAAGTTTGAGCAGTAGCACGTGCAGCGGCATAAGATTGGGTAGAATAAGGAGGGTTATTGCCATTACTCAAACTTGTGGGTAGATAATACTCGTATTTTTCGTTGTAAGTCTGCAAACCTACGTTGGCTTTGGCCGATAAGCCAGGCAGGAGTTCGTAGGTCATATTTCCGTTGTAAGTGGCCCGCAATCCCCGTCGATTGATATTGGTTTCCATGGCCAATGCTACGGGGTTTTCGATGGTTTGATAGCCATAGAGTGGAGATTGGGCTGCCACGGCATTTTTAATCAAATTTCCGTTGTCGTCGTATGCTCTGAAAGTAGGAGGATAAATCAATGCACCCAAAATAACTCCTTGATTGAAACGACCTTCTTGTACTTCGCGACCATTGGTAGAAGTCACAAAAACACTCGCTCCTACTTTGAGCTTGTCGGTGAGGTCGCCGTCCACATTGGCGCGGAAATTGAGCCGTTCTTGTTTGGTGCTAACGATGATTCCTTGTTGATTTTGATAGCCTAAGCTCACCAAGTACCGTCCCCCTTTGTTCCCTCCCGAAAAAGTCAGGTTGTGGCGTGCCACAGGAGCATTGCGATAAAGTTCATTTTGCCAATCGGTGTTGTATTTGGGTGCAATCATCTTCTGGCTTGCAAAGTCGTACAAATCCGTAGGAATGCTTACCGCACTGGCATTTCCTACTTTCGAAACTCGCGTAGCATTATCATCAGAGTACATGTCGTTTGTCCAAGGTTTTCCTGAGTTTTCGACTAAGTCGCGGTAGGTGCCGTTGCGGGCGTCGATGAGTAGCTGAGTGAATTGTTCGGCATTGAGTAGTTTTACTTTTTTCTCCAATTGACTCACTCCATATTGAAATTCATACTCAGTTTTGCCTTTTCCGTCTTTACCACGCTTGGTAGTGATAATCACCACCCCGCCAGAAGCTCGTGAGCCGTAGATAGCAGCCGAAGCAGCGTCTTTCAAAATGTCGATGCTTTCGATGTCGTTGGGATTGATAAATACGTCATTGCCTGCTGGGAAGCCATCGATGACATATAAGGGATCCGAACTAGCATTGATAGAGCCAATCCCCCTTACCCGAATTTTGGTACTTACATAAGGTGCACCGCTTACTTGGGCAATTTGGACACCGGCCAATTTCCCCACCAAAGCTTGTCCAAGGGTAGGAGCGGCAAGGTTGAGTTCACGGGCTTTGACGTTGGAGATAGCGCCCGTTACATCACTTTTGCGCAAAGTTTGATAACCTACTGCTACCACCTCATTGAGCATGTTGATGTCTTCCTTGAGTTTTATGACAAGGGTATTTTGATTGTTGATTGTGATTTCCTGTGGCACATATCCTACCGACGAAAATACCAAGATAGCTCCATCAGCGACTTCAATCGAAAACTTACCTTGTGCGTCAGAAACCGTTCCTTTGCGAGTTTGTTTTTCTACGATACTTACGCCTGGCAATGGTTGGTTGGCCTCATCGGTGACGATGCCCGAGAGCTTGACATTTTGGGGTGCTTTGCTAGCAACTGCTGGCGCTAGCGTGCTCAGCATAAGCCCCAGAAACAAAATGCAGTAGCGCATCCAATCTTTGATTGGTGTTGTGTAAATGTTCATTACTAATATGTTAGGTGTTTAAAAGAGGTGAGAAAATGATGATTTTGAAAAACTATGGTAGTGATACGAAATGCACATTTTGGCGGCGAGAAGAAGTAACCGCAATCCCTATATTGAGAGTATTGAGTAGGCAAAAACCTTCTAGTTCGTCGGCCTTATCGACATCAATGGTATTCACAACATGTTGTTGACCAGTTTCAATGGATTTTTGTAAATCCAAAAAAGTAAAGCGCCAACGTCGGCCTTCGATTTGATTTTGAATGAGTACTAAAATCCCTTTAGAAGGAATCCAATGCAAATTTTGAACCCAAGCCGAACAGCTAAATTTCTTGAACACCACGCCCGGCTCACTTGTCTTTTGAGCTTGGCTGAGACGGGTAGGATCGTAGAGGCGTACTTCGTTTTTTTGAGGGCCATAGTCGGAGGTGGCTACGTACCATTTGCCGTTGTATTGGACATACTCAGGACGTGTACCTTGTATACAGGCATCGTCTTCAATTACATGCAGCAGATTGTTATCTAATGTGCCTGTTTTTAACAAACCATTCCAATCTACGGCATAAATCATCGCTTTCCAGCGCGTGCCTTCGGGGTTGAGTCTGATGCTGTTGCCGATGAAAGTCGGGAGGCTACCGTTGTAAGCAATTCCAGTAGGGTGGTTGATAATATCCTGATTTTGTTGCGTAAACTTGATTTCTTTGCCTGTATAAACCAGTTGGTTGGCTTGCAAATCATACACTCTCATCATTCCTACTTCACGGTCACCGTACAAAAAAACTTTGCCTTGGTGGTAGCTTACACCTTGACAAGCACCAAGCGAATCAATCGTGGTAGTGCTTACAATATTTATATCCATGCTTGCCCATCCAAAAAATAAAGCAAGCATGGCACTAATAATGGTAATTAAGATTTTCACATCATGGGTGGTTGTAATACCGCACAAAGGTGAAAGTTTATTGTTATCTCTATTTTAAGACTAAGTTTCTAAATCATTAAATCATGAATAGTTCAAAAATTTCGAGTCGCAAATCAAAGTCCCCTTCAAAATAAAATGTTTCTTTGGTAATCGATTCATCAAGCTCTTAATCACTATGCTTCTCAACAAACGTCAATTCATGCAATCCTTAACAGGTTTGATTGGCCTGTCACAATCGAATATCGATGCTCTCCTAAGCAGTATTTACTCCCAAACACCCGAGCAAGTGGCTCAAGATGAGGCTTTTTGGGGAGAGTTACGTAAAGGATTTACGGTCACCAAAGATTTTATTCATCTCGAGAACGGCTATTATATCTTGGCTTCCAACGAAGTACTGGAAGCCTATATTCAACATATCCGCGACATCAACGCCATTTCGTCACGGTACATGCGTACGCGGCAGTTTGACGACAAACTAGCCGTCCGAAAACAACTTGCCGAGCTGGTAGGAGCTTCTTACGAAGAAGTGATTATCACGCGCAACACCACCGAATCGCTCGATACTATCATTTCGGGGATTGATTGGAAAGCGGGCGACGAAGTCGTAATGGCAATGCAAGATTATGGTGCAATGGTCGATATGTTTAAGCAGCAGGCGCGGCGTTATGGAATTGTAAACCGTATCATTTCCATTCCAAATCATCCTTCTTCTGATGAGGAGATTGTGGCTTTGTACGAAAACGCGATTACGCCCAAAACTCGTTTGTTGATGCTATGCCACATTATCAACGTGACGGGGCATATCCTGCCCGTGCGTAAAATCGCTGATATGGCTCACGCCAAAGGCGTAGAAGTGATGGTAGATGGCGCTCACGCAGTGGGGCATTTTGATTTCAAACTTCCTGATTTACATTGCGATTACTATGGAAGTAGTCTTCATAAGTGGCTTGGATGTCCGTTAGGGGCGGGCATGTTGTATGTCAAAAAAGACAAAATAAAGCAGATTTGGCCCCTTTTGGGCGAAACAGGCTACCCTGACGATGATATTCGAAAACTCAATCATACAGGTACTCACCCTGTTCATACGGATTTGGCCTTGGCCGATGCGATAAAATTTCACCAAAAAATCGGGATTGCTCGTAAAGAAGCACGACTGAGATATTTGCAGACGTATTGGACATCGCAGGTGCGCAATCATCCGGGGATTGTCGTCAATACTCCCTCCGATCCCGCCCGCCACGGCGCTATTGGAAATGTAGGTGTAGAGAAGCTGAAACCGGCTGAATTGGCCAAGACTCTCATGGAGCGTTACAAAATCTGGACCGTCGCTATCGACTACGCCAATGTGCACGGTGTAAGGGTAACTCCTCATTTGTTTACGACTACTCAGGACTTGGATGCCTTGGTGAAGGCGCTGAAAGACTTGGCGTAGAAATGCTTTATAAGCTAGTTTGGGGCACAATTTTTATTAAAAGCGGAGGGAACTTCTTTTCTGTTCGCGATATTGATTAGTGGTTAGCCCTACTTTTTGCTTGAAAAATCGCGTGAAGTGTTGGGAGTATTTGAAACCCAGTTCATAACTGAAGTTGTATTGTCAACCCTTCACCTCCTTTTAAAATTCAGTTAATTTTAATGTTGTTTGCTGTGCTATCAATCGAAAATGCTTATCCAAACTCCATAGCTCCAGATTCTGGTCGAGGCAATGCTGCGCTATCATAAGATCTGGCAAACCTACTTTATTAATTCCATTTGTAAGATTCAAAACCTGTAGAGTTCTAATTCCTTCCCAAAAAATAGTGTAAGGCACGCAAGGTAGGGCATTTAAATTTTGGATGAGCTCTCTCTGACGTCTATGTTGTAAGGCAGGGATAAGTTCAGAAAGTATGATTTCGTTGGTACAAATCAAATCCAAAGTGATTAATTTTTCTAATGACTCAGCGTTTTCTCCCTTGCGAAAATACCCTACCCACACGGATGTATCTACTAGAATCATAGTTTGGAAGCTCTATCACGTAAGCTATTCAAATCAATATCTAAATCAACTTTTCCCTTAAAATTGAGCAGTTTTAATCGTTTTTCTCTTTCGATTAACTCGTGTAGTGCTTTTTTAATCGCGTCAATTTTTGATTTTGAACCTGTGATTCTCATAGCTTCTTCAATCAAATCTTCAGGAAGGTCAATGGTTGTTTTCATTGTAGTATATGTTTTTATACATACAAATATATATAAAAATACGGGTTTTGAAATAAACTATTGTAAAAATACCTATATGAGCTAATGAGGTTCATGTTTTTACGATTTTTTATTTTTGTTTTCGTTAATTTTCTAATTTTGACTTTATTTGTAAAAAATATCAAATGTATTATTGTAATAAGATAATTTTTTAGGAAAGTTAAGGATAAATCGAAAATAAGTAAAAACAATGCCGCTCTATTTGAAATATAGCTTGATTTTGATGGTTATGATGAACGCGTTGGTAGGATTAGGTCAATCCAAAGAAAAGCCCCGCGTTATTGTCAGTACCGATATCGGTGGTACCGACCCCGACGACAATCAGTCGATGATACATTTGATGATGTACTCAGATTTGTTTCATATCGAAGGTTTGATTTCGTCGCCCTATGGTAATGGCCGAAAAAAAGACCTTTTGGACATGATTGCGCTCTATGAAAAAGATTTTCCGAAACTCGTCTCACACAACAAAAACCTAACACCACCCAATGCACTTCGTCAAGTTTGTAAACAAGGCGTGATTTCTGGAGCTCCTTATGCGGGCTACACGACTGCGAGCGAAGGGTCGGCATGGATTGTGACCTGTGCCAAAAAGAAAAGTAATCAGCCTCTTTGGGTGCTGGTTTGGGGAGGCTTAGAAGATGTAGCGCAAGCTTTGCATGATGCGCCCGAAATTGAAAATAAAATTAGAGTGTATTGGATTGGCGGGCCTAACAAAAAGTGGAGTGTCAATGCCTACTCTTATATCGTGGAGCATCATCCCAATTTGTGGATGATTGAAGCCAATGCCACTTACCGAGGCTGGTTTATGGAGGACGAAAACGCCCCCAAAAACATGAGTGAAGGAGCCTATTACGACAATTTTATCAAAGGAAAAGGGGCAATGGGAGCTGATTTTATCAATTATTACAAAGGTCATATTAAAATGGGAGATACTCCTTCCTTAGCGTATTTGATGAATGGCAACCCGTCTAATCCAAAAGGCGAAAGTTGGGGAGGTAGATTTACGCCTATTGCGTATAGTTCGAGGCATATTTTTGAGCGAAATACTACCACTGCCGATACCATCCCTGCTTATGGAGTAGTAGAATGGCGCTTCAAAGGGCCGCTGCTCAATCTCCCCGCCGACTCTGTTTGTTTTACCATAGAAATCCAAAAACAAGAGTGGCCGGGCTATTATTTGGGGAATGGCGTATATGGTGTAAGGTATTCTTCCAAAAAACCAGAAGTGAGTTCGTATGTAACGCATAGCGCCATAAGCGCATTGAATGCCCAAAAAGGGCAATATGTGAGCACAGTACCGTGGCCCGGAAAACCCAATAAAGATGACTATCGTTTGGGAAAACAATGGTACGGAGATGTGCCCGAGGCAGCCTTCTTTTTGGGAGAGCAGCAAGGCGCCCGAACGGTTTCAAAATATCGTGCTGCTTTTTTGGGAGATTGGGCGAAGCGGTGGAAATGGCTTAATATCAGTCATTCTGAATTTAGATGATTCCTAAAAAGACTTTCTGATTTGTGTTTGGGTAGGTACAAATTTATGTTAAACTTCTCCGAAGTCATTGTTGTTGTGAGGATTTGTTAGCTACAAACATTGCGCCTCTCCGAGGCAGAAAATCGCTTCGGAGAAGCTTAATCTTTGTAGCATGAGTTTCTGATCTTCACACCAGGGACTTCGGAGAAGTCAAACATAAATCTTTTTGACTACAAATTTTGAGTTTTCACATTTATCAAACCTCTAGTTGTTACTCTTTTCAATCTTCGGAATTACTTCCCAATCGTAATTTCTTTTTCTTTATAACCTCCTCGCGTCGAAAGCAGTTTTACTTTGGCTTTGATGGAGGTTGTTTGATTGAGTTTGACGCGGAAAGTCGCTTCTTTTTGTTGGCCTACTTTGGTATAGTCGCTGTAGATAGTTTTGTCGTACAAAGCGGGTAGGGTGATGACAGCCTTGGCGTTTTCAAAACCTTTCAAAAGCTCTTTGTCAATGTCGAGGGTGACGCGGTCTTCTTGGACGATTTTTACGAGTTTGGCTTGTTCGAGCGCCACGGGTAGTTTTCCTACATTGCTCCAAGTTACTTTGATTTCGTATTCGTTGTTAGCAAGTGGTTTTACTGTTACGTCTTTGAGGTCGATTTGGGGTAATTCTTTAGCCATCGCTAAGTTGAACCGCGATTGTTTCGAAATCCAGTTTTCCAACTGCCAAGCGGGACCATTTTGGGCAAAAAACTTGGGGTGAAAGCCACCAATCTCGACCTCTCCCAGTACAGGGTGCATAAATTTGGTCCAAGGTTTGAAACCTTGTTTTTTGTTTGCTTCGTCGTCCCACATAAGACCATCGTACTCATCATATTGACCATCTTTGTTGTAGTCTTTCATGGCACCGCCGTTCCAAAGTTCGTCGCCGTACCATACCGAGCCGTAGTAGAAATAGCCAAAATCAGGGCCATGACCAAAAAGTGGATTGGGTTTGGAGGGGTCGCCAGTCATACGGTCGGTTTTGCTACGAGTGCTGTAAGTATCATATACATCGCCCGCCCAAGGATAGCCCGTAAACGATAAGCCAAGGCTGTCCATGTGTTTGTAAATAGCTAAATCTGACGGAAACATACTTTCGGCACTTTTGGAAGTGGAAGGGGGACGAAGGTGCATCGGCACGCGCGTATCCATCGAATTGACGACCGAGATGTGCGGATGTTGGAGCAAAAACAATACGGTCGAACGAGTTTCGATTTCGCTCAGGGGATATTCGCCTGCTCCGCCTTGGGTATAGCCTCGGCCTGAGCGGTCGCCTCCTTGGTCGGGACGCCAGTTTTCGGGATAATTGCGGTGATTGTCGAGGCCACCTATACCGTCTTCGTTGTATTTTCCATCGCCGTCGTTGTCGATACCTTCAGTATACACGAGCCATTCACCCTTTCCTTCCAGTACTTTTTTCATCAAGCGTCCCGACGGGTCGCGTGGGTCAAGTACATAATCGGCTTTTTCTTTTTCGGCTTTGGTGGTGGCTTTTTTGCGTATCTGATAAATCACGCCATCACCGTCGAGGTCTTCTTCGGGGTCTTCGTCGAGCAGCCCGTCGCGGTCATCGTCTTTAGGCCGCACGGTGCTGCGGTTGCGTTGTGCCGTAAAAAGATACATATTGGCACCGTCAGGGTTGTTTTGGGGACGGAGATAAATGGTCTTTGTATCAATTAATTGGGTAATACTCTGGTCTTTGCCATAGTTTTCGAGTAGGTGCTGCGTGATCCATAAAATAGCTTCACTGCTTGTAACTTCACCACTGTGGCGACCCGCCTCAAAATACGCCGCAGGTTTGTCGGTATGTTTCCCCGTTTTTTTGTTGGTGATAGTCATTTGTAAAATAGAACGCCCTTCGTAGCTTTTGGCCACTTCATACAAATCCACGATGTTGGGAAACTGCTCTGCCCACTTACGATACCAATGATACATCACATCGGGAGAGTGATAAACTTCAAAAGAGAGCTTGTCAGTAGGAAAATACTGAACGTCTTTGAAATGATGTTTTTTGAAATAACTAACGCCGTGGCGTTCTCCTTTAACGGTGTAGAATTTGCTAGCGGTGTCTTGTTCGGGCCATTTTTCGTCGCCATAATACAGTTTTTGGGCCGAAAGCTGACTGCAAACCAAGACACTTACTAGCAGGGTAGCGAAGTGTTTCATAAGGGTTAATTTGTTGTTGGAGTGAAAAAGTAGAAAATTACGCAGCTCCTTTTACTTTACAAAAATTTGGATAGGAAATAAACCTGAATAATGTACATCCAAGCCTATTTTTTTAACTTTGTAGTCCTAACTAAAATAATTGCCTCTGCAACTGCTGATTACTCTTTGGATGCCTGATAGGGTGGCGTAGCGGCGTTGAGCCGCCATGAACGTTTGTGTAGATACCACAAACACCTATTTCTTATTACGTCCCAAAACCATTTTATCCATGTTTTCTTTAGAATCTAATCGTTTGCGGCTTATCCCGCTCAATACCTCCCAATTGCAGCTTCATGCTTCACACTACGAAGCGCTACAACGTTCTCTGGGTTTGACTCCCCGACTCATGCTCATGGAAGAATACTTTCAAAACGAATTTGACGATGCTTTGGCCAATTATTGGCTTCCCGAAACGGCGGCCAATTCGGTAAACTTTCAGTGGTTTACCAATTGGCTCATTGTACACAAAGTCGATAATTGCGTAGTAGGTGGAATCGGAGTGGCAGGCTTGCCCAACGACCAAGGCGAAACCGAAATTGGCTATGGCATTGATCAAGCATACCGCAACCAAGGCATTGCTTCCGAAGCGCTCGCGCGTCTGTCTGAGTGGGTATTTCGGCATCCTGCTGCTAAGGGGCTGATAGCCTACACACCCTTGGATTTGGTTCATTCTCAGAAGGTATTGCAAAAAACGGGTTTTGTCTCTGTAGAAGAAAAAGAAGGGATAATTTTGTGGCGAAAATTGAAACCAAATTAGGTATCAACTTTGAAAAATTGTAGGTTTGACAAAAATTTAAATCAATGAAAATAGCACCAAATCAAGTCGTAGCAGTTACTTATGAATTGAGTTTGCTCAACGACAGCGACGAATGGCAAATGGTCGAAACCGTGGGAAATGACCAGCCTATGTATTTTATTCAGGGTATGAGCGGATTGCCCGAAGCATTTGAAGAAAAACTAAATGGACTTTCGGAAGGCGATACTTTTGATTTCAAACTTGACGCCGAACAAGGCTACGGAGACTATGATACTGAAGCCGTAGCGGAGATTCCTTTGGAAGTATTTAAAGTGGATGGCGAGCTTCAAGCCGATATTTTGCAAGTAGGTAATATGGTACCTATGACCAATGAAGAAGGGCACCGTTTGATGGGGCAAATCGTTGAAATCGACGAGGAATTTGTGCTTATGGATTTTAATCATCCCTTGGCCGGTCGTCAGATGCATTTTGTCGGAACTGTAGTAAAAGTAAGACCAGCTACCTCCGAAGAGCTAGATCATGGTCATGTACACGGTGACGGTGGCGTACATCATCATTAATCACTTCGCAACGTTGGCGAGGTTTCAAACCTCGCCAACGTTATCGTTACACCACAGGCTCTTGCTGACTTAAGCAGTGAAAGCTTCCCAGACCCCATACAATATCCGTGGAATCAATTCCCACTACGGGGCGGTCGGTAAAGCATTGACTCAAAATATCTAAAGCACGCTGGTCGTTGGCACACCTGAAAGTAGGAACAATCACGGCTACATTGCTGATATAAAAGTTAGCATAAGAAGCAGGAAGCCTCAAATCTTCGCTATACACAGGCGTAGGCATTGGCAGCTCAATGATATTGAGAGGTTTGCCATTAAGGAGCCGCATTTGTTTCAATTCGTGCAAGTTTTCTTGTAAAATCTCGTAGTTAGCGTCAGATTTATCTTCTTCAACAATAGTCACTACGGTATCTTCATTTACAAATCTTACGGTATCGTCAATATGCCCGTCGGTATCGTCACCTACGATGCCATCACCTACCCACAGCACTTGTTCAACGCCATAATAATCCATTAAATATTGCTCAATTTGGCCTTGATTGAGGTGCGGATTGCGGTTTGGATTGAGCAGACAAGCCCGGCTTGTAAGGACAGTCCCTTTGCCATTAAACTCCACAGAGCCACCTTCCATGATAATTCCTGGTGTGGCATACTCTAATCCTAAATAATGGGCAATGGCTACAGGAATAAGGTCGTCGTTGTCGTAAGGAGGATATTTGCCACCCCAAGCATTGTAACCCCAATTGAGCACAAGACGCTCGTTGGTGTTAGGATTGATGACGATACCAGGGCCGTGGTCACGGCACCAAGAGTCGTTGGTGGGGTGTAATGGCAATTCTATTTGCGACATATCCACGCCAGCATTGAGCAAATGAAGTTGTATCGTTTGTTTAACAATCTCATTATGAGCGTTGATACACACTTTTTCTCCTTTGCTGATGGTTTTGATAAACTCAATATACGAAGGAAGCATGAGCGGCTGTCGCTCATAAGTCCAAGATGCTTCCGTATGAGGGAAACTCAACCAAGTGGCGCGATGAGGGTGCCATTCGGCAGGGAAGAAAAAGCCCCTTTCTTTGGGCGTAAGTTGATTTGACATATGTGTGACTAACTATGTGCGTTTTTTTTAGCCTGCAAAAATAGCCAGAAAACTAGATTCTTTGCGAGGTTGTTTGGTAAGTGTTGTTATCTTTAGCAAAAAATAATTCATCTATAAACTATCTCTATCATGCGTTTGGTTTTCTGCTTTCTTATGTCCATTGTACTTGGCGCAAGTACAGTAAGTTATGCCCAAAAAAAGGTTTTTCCAGTCATCAAAAGTGGCGGAGGAATGTTTGAAGTGCCTGAAGCGGAGCCGATTGCAGACAAAAAAATGAAGTATAAAGTATTGTACGAAATATCAAAAGGTGCCGACAAGCCCGATTCAATCAATAGTACACTGGATAAACTAGCGCGTTTGGTCAATCTACATCTATCGGCAGGGATTCCTAAGCAAAATCTCGATGTGGTGGCGGTGATTCACTTTCAAGGAACACCCCTTATTTTGACGGACGAAGCTTATAAGAAAAAATTTGGAGTCCCCAATCCTAATACTGCCCTCATCAACGAATTGGCAGATAATGGTGTGAAATTTTATATCTGTGGACAGTCGCTCTATATGCGTAAATTTGACAAAGAACCCCGCAATCCAAACATCAAAGTGACTCTTTCGGCGATGTTGCTGATGACTACGCTTCAATCCAAAGGCTATGTGCCGATTATTCCTTAGTGGAGGACTTTTAGGCGGAGAAAACATATTTTCCTTGGAATCTGCGGAGTTGGATTTTATTATTTATCAAACGATAGAGGTCTTAATTAAAGGATGTTGAGAGTAGAAACTCTTAGATTTTGAGTTAATTTTTTTGCTTTAAATTTTGTTGTTAGCTTTGAATAATACAAGCTACTTTATCATTATGGAAGTACCTACTAAACTCAATAAGATGCAACTGCACTTTTTGCAGTTTCTATCGCAGCGACAAGTGTCTGAGCAGGAGCTGGAAGATATTCAACGCATGGTTGCACAGTATTACTTTGACAAGGCTGAAGCTGAGTTAGAGAAAGTAATCAAAGAAAAAGGGATCACCGAGGCGGATGTTGAAAACCTCAAAAATCAACATTTAAGAACCTCTTATCGTTAAATGGTGCGCATTGTACTAGATACGAATTGCTTATTAATGTCTGTTTCCAAGCGGTCTGGGTATTATTGGTTATTTGAAATGCTTCAACAAGACAAGTTAGAATTGGTAGTAACTACTGAAATCTTGGGCGAATATGAAGAAATTATGGGTAGATTTTACTCTCCTGTTTATGCTGATTTGGTTTTGAACGGTTTGCTCAACTTACCTAATATAGTATTGCTAAATCCAATTTATTATCGTTGGGAACTTATCAAAGTAGATAATGATGACAATAAGTTTGTAGATGCCTATATAGGTAGTAATGCTGACGTCTTGATAACTTATGATAAACATTTCAAAGAGCTTGATTTGATTTCATTCCCCAAAGTAGTGCGAATGACTATAGAAGAATTTAACGTCTTTCTTAGCTCGTAATTTCATATTTTTTCAATTCAGATAAAGAAACTGTTGGTTTTTGATTGTTAATTACAAATTTCAAGGTTGTCATTGAAATACGTTTTATCCCATCTCTAATGGTCTTTCGAGAAGCTTCGTCAACAATTAATTTTAAGTCGCTTGACACATAATTTTCCGTTAAAGCAGCGAGTCTATCGTAATCTATACCAAAATCAATAGGCCGATTTTTTATCAAAATATAGATTAAAGCTAAGCAGATTCCAAATGAGGAGAAGTAGTAATAATGAATAGAGTAGTGTCTAGGTAAGACTCAATAAGATACAGTGTTTCTAAAGTGAAATTGTGTGTACCTGAAAGCCATTTGGTCACTTCTGAGGGGTTTTTGTGCATCGCCTCAGCCAATTGTTTTTTACTCCAACCTTTTGCTTTTAGGGCTTCATCAATCCGTGCGGCCAACAGCATCGTACGTTTTCTTTTATTAAATTCTGCGGGATTTCTTTGGTCTATAAAATCGGCCACAATCTTACTACTATACTTTCTTGCTTGAGTTTTCATGTGATTATCAACGTTTTAGTCTTCAAAAATAAATGTTCCTTCCAAACGATTTTGGTCCGTAGACCACCATAAATCTCCTGTTTTAAATGCCTCAGTAATTCTTTTAGAAATGTACCTGAGTAGATAGTTTTCTTGCCTTAATTTTTCATCTTCTTGCAATGCTCTTACATTTTTGTTGCCTCCTCCGCCAAGTACTATACAAGTACTTCCATAGCGTATTGTGTAAAGCCTGAGTTTCTTATCAGGAGAATCGTATAAAGCACAAACTCCATCGCCAAGTGTACCTTCATTAAGTTTGAAATAGTGTTCTCTTGCCCCTGTAAAATGTCCAATAATTTCAAGTCTATCAATAATAGAGCCTAATTCATCTGGATATAAAAGGTGATTTTCTTGAATAAATTTGTCAAATAATGTCAAATCTGTATCGTCTATAAAAATGGAATAAATGCTTGCTTTGGCTCCCGAAAATTCGTTTAACTCTACAATTTCAAATTTCATACAGCAAAGATAGTTATTTTACTTATAAGTAAAATGATTGATTTGAAATTCTCCAGATAGTGCAGTAATAGAAAAAGTATGAAACAAAATGCCAACATTCTTTAATTTTGTACCGAACTCCAACTGCTATTTATTTTGCTTTTCAGAGATATATTAGGTCACGATGATACCAAGCGTGCGCTTGTTCGTTCGGTTCAGAGCAATCACGTAGCTCATGCTCAGTTATTTGATGGCCCTCCTGGGGGCGCAGGTATTGCGTTGGCCTGGGCTTTTGCTACCTACGTCAACTGCGAAGACCGCCAGCCCGACGATGCTTGTGGGCGTTGTGCTTCGTGTATCAAAATGCGGAAATTAGTCCATCCCGATGTGTATCATATCTTCCCGCTACCGCGCACTCCCAAGGAGGGAGAAGACTTGCTGGGTGAGCTTACGCCTCAATGGCGGGGGTTTTTAGAATCGCATCCTTATCGTACTTTATCGGAGTGGCTGGGTTTTATCAATGCCACGGGCAATCAGCAGGGGATTATTCCTATCAAAGAATCAAGGGGAATCATCAACAAACTCTCTTTGAAAGCTTTTGAAGGAGAATTCAAAATTATGCTCTTTTGGCAGCCCGAGCTTTTGAATGTCCAAGCCGCCAATGCGTTGTTGAAAATATTGGAAGAACCACCCGAAAAAACCTTATTTTTGATAGTGTCAAGTCAGTCGGATAAGTTGTTGACTACCATTATTTCTCGTACTCAACGGGTGGCTATCCGAGCTTTTACGGACGAAGAGGTAACTGCTTTTTTGCTTCAAAAGGGTATCGAGGAGCGACGGGCGCGGCAGATTGCTTATTTGAGCGAAGGCAACCTTTCGACGGCGATGCGTCTTACACTCGATACCGAAGACGACCGCCACACTTGGTTTGCCAATTGGATGCGTAAGTGCTATTCGCGCGATTTTGCTACTTTGGTGAAGTTAGCAGATGAGTTTGATGGTTTGGGGAAAGAAAAACAAAAAGGAATTTTTGATTATACCCTCAATTTGTTTCGTGACTTATTCTTATGGCAAAATGGCATCGAAGACCTTCTCAGACTGCAAGATGAAGAATTGAGTTTTGTGCAAAAATTTGGGAAAGCCGTCAATCCTAAAGCCATCGAATTGTTGATACAGGAAATTACGGAGGGTTATTATCACCTCGAACGCAATGCCCGCGCCAAAGTTTTGTTTTTAGATATTTCGTTGATAGCCGCCCGTACGATGCGCTAAACTTAATCCGTAGTTTGTTATTGAAGAGGTTTGTGTAAAATAGCTGTAAAACGGGCGAAGTTTTACAAATAAATGTGACTTTTAGGGAATTAAAGGGTCAAGACTATGAAACACTCTAAATCATAACGCTCATGAATTTTATCATCACCATCATCGTAGGGGCTATTGCTGGTTGGCTAGCCGATTTGGCTTTCAAACGTTTTTCTTTCTCATTACTTTACCAAGTCTTACTCGGAATTGCTGGGGCATTTGTAGGAAGTTTTTTGTTTGAAGGTGAATTTCATTCTATGTTAGGATTGCCAAGTTTTGTGGCTAGAGTGCTAGAAGCTTTTGTAGGAGCTTCAGTCATATTGCTCTTGATTATTTTGTATCGCCGTTTTACGAACAAAAGCTAAGGTGATTTGCCGGTTTAAGATATTACAAGAAAGCCTCGAATTTTTTCGAGGCTTTCTTGTGAGTTAACGTAAAGTATAGCTTGTTATTTTCTGTTGATTGACTCCGAAGTAAAGAGTGTTGTTGATGTTTAAGATACTTCGCACTTCACCCTTAAGATTGAAACCTGACCGAATTTGAGGTACATAGCTAAAGTTATTGTTGCCGTTGTTGTGCAGCAATATTCCCAAATTAGCATCATACTGGCCCAGCCGCAAACGCGTCCGAAGCTGATTTCCACAAACTAATAAATCTTTTTTGCCGTCTTTGTCATAGTCTATGACTGCCATAGCGTGAATAGGCGACATTTGAATCTCAATAGGCAACGGCTTAACTACAAATTTGCCATTAGCGTTTTGCTCAAACAATGTAGTGGCGAGGTGAGTGGCTTCTAATCGCGTGGCCCCTTCTAGCTCAGAAGCTCCAAACATATCTTTGAGGGTGGCATCGGCGTAAGTTTTATAGTCGGTGTAGCGTTTACCCATGATAGGAAGTTGACCTATCATTTCATCGCGGGTGATGTATGGATAGCTCTTGCCTTGAATGTAGGTACATAAAATGGGATCAATGCGACCGTTTTGGTCAAAATCCTTGAAATACAATTCGGCGGGCTGTGTAGGAGAAGCCTGCACTTGAGAGTTAAGTCCCAAATTGCCTATCAGCAAGTCTTGTTTACCATCCCCATTCAAATCTTCCACAAGAAGTTTGTTCCACCATCCATTGTATTTCTTATCAAAATACTTATCCGTTTTATCCTCCAATTTTCCATTGACTTGTTCAAAAACCATGACAGGCATCCATTCTCCTACTACAATAAGTTCCGCTTTTTTGTCACCATTAAGGTCGAGCCAAGCGGCGTCAGTGACCATGCCTACTTTTTGAAGGGTAGGTGCTAGAGAAGTAATTGCATCCTTGAAATTACCCTTGCCGTCGTTGATGAGTAAAAAGCTAGTGGGAATTTCGGGATAACTTCCCGGCACCACGCGTCCACCCACAAATAAGTCGGGTTTTTGATCACCATTGATATCGGCTACTCTTACGCAGCTTGTGCTAGCAAGCATGGAAGGCAGTGCAGCAGGGTTTTTGGTGAAATTTCCTTTGCCGTCATTGAGATAAAGAGCATCTTGGAGAAGAGGATCGTTGAGGGCAAAATTGGCATAGCCTCCATGACATACGTACAAATCAAGCGCACCGTCTCCGTTGGCATCAAAAAACAAAGCATCGCTTGCATCACTTTTGGCATCTGCTTCAAAGGCTGTTTGTGGTTTTTTGGTGAAACTTCCTCCTTTTTGTTGGACAAAAAGTGCTCCAGCTTGCCCATTGCCTCCTCCCACAAAAACATCTTCAAGACCATCGCCGTTTACATCCCCTTTTGCCATAGGAGGGCCAGGGTAAGATTGCGGATTGACCATCAGGATTTGACGCTTGAAATCGTTGAAACTGGAAGCAGGCTGAGTGTACGCGATTTGCGAAGGTGTTTCTTGGAAAATAGGAGCTACCTTATTGGGTTTAGAAGGAGTTTCGGTAGCGTCTTTTTCTTTGAGGGTGAGCCATTGATTGGCTTTGAGGTTAGTGAGGCGTTGTTGTTTGCCATTAGGCCAAACTATTTTCAAGGAGTCCACAGTTGCGATTTTTCCAAGTCCAAAGTGTATAATACCCGATACACTCGACTGATAGCCACGCATAGGCATTTGCTCCAAGTATTGAACTTGCCCTTTTTGATAGATAGTGATTTTTGCCCCAATACCTAGCCGGTTCATCGACCCTCCCTCAAGGCTTATTTTGAGGTAATGATGTCCGAGTTTTTGCTGGGCGTCGTTTTGGTAAATGAAAGCAGGCTGATTGATATTATTGACGACAAGATCAAGGTCGCCGTCATTGTCCAAATCAGCGTATACAGCCCCATTGCTATTGGAAGATTGGGCTAGTCCCCACTGAGAGCCTACATTTTTGAAAGAGAGGTCTTTGTTGTTTTTGAAGGCATAATTGACGACGTTGGAAGCAGGCATTTGTTGTACCAAATTGAGTACATCCTGACGGCCAATGTTGGCTTGATTTTGTTGAAAGTCATTCATGTATTTCAAAAAATCAAGATTTGTATAGTCGCGCAGGTAGCCATTGGTAATGTAGAGGTCTTTCCAGCCGTCGTTGTCATAATCCGCAAAAAGGGCTGCCCAGCTCCAGTCGGTATTAGAAATACCTGCCAATTGACCAATTTCGGAGAAAAGAGGTGAGGGAGTCTGAGTAGCACCTTGGTTGAGCTGTAGCATATTGCGCATGTATTGCTTATGAAAACCGGAGCGTACTACCATGTCAAACTTCTCATAGTTGTCAGGAGCCATGAGGAGTTTTTGGCGGCGATTGTCTTCGGGTAGCATATCGAGCGTAAAAATATCCGGAGTGGCGTCGTTGTTAATGTCGGCCACGTCGTTGCCCATCGAAAAATGAGACGTATGCCCTATTGAGGCGGCTAGTTGATTAGTGAAGCCGCCTTTTTGATTGTTGATATAAAGCCGGTCAGGAATCGTGTAGTCGTTGCTGATATAAATATCAGGCCAGCCGTCTTGGTTAAAATCCCCGATTCCTGCTCCCAATCCGTACGAGAGTGCCGAGCTATGGATGCCCGATTGTTTGGTAACATCCGTAAATCGTTGCCCTTGGTTCTTAAAAAGTCGTGAGCCACTGATGGCATCTTCTATTTTTTCCAACTGAGCACTGCTCGATTCGTTGAGTACGGGCAAAGATTTGATGTTGTGATTGAGCAAAAACAAATCTAAGTCTCCATCACAGTCATAATCAAAGAAATAGGCATTGGTGCTAGAGGAAGGGCTATCAAGCCCATATTCGGCAGCTTTTTCGAGAAAAGTCGGAATCCCTTGGGGATTGTTGCCTTGATTGATAAACAACTCATTGGTTTTTTTTTCGGGGGGCAGATTGCCTGAATGACACACAAATATATCCAGAAGTCCGTCGCCATTGACATCCGCCATCGTAACGCCCGTTTTCCAAGGGCCTTGGCGACCACCTGCACCCGAAACATCGGTAATGTCTTCAAAGGTCATTTTACCTTTGTTGAGGTAGAGTTTGTTGGCGCTGAGATTGGCCGTAAAGTAGAGGTCGTCGAGTTTATCGCCATTAAGGTCTCCCACTGCTACACCACCACCATTATAAAAATATTCGTACATCAACACATTAGTATTAAGTCCTTCAGTGATAATGTTCTGAAAATCTACGTGTGTTTGTTCGGGGGTAAGGAGGGTAAAAAGAGCTGGTTCGTCATTGGCAATAATCTCTTCTTTTTTTTCTGAAGAGGAATCTTGGCAGCCGATTGTGGTCCATACCAACAAACTTAAGACGTAAAAAGAGAAAGGTATCTTCATAGAAACTAAAAATCGGGTTGGAGCAATGACAAAAAAATGAAATAAGAATTAAAGTAATTGATTACAAAACTGTAGTAAATTTTTGAGATTGTCTTCATCGTAAACATCAATAGGATGCTCTTTAAGGTATTTTTCGATGGCAGATTTATGTTTGGGAAATATCTTAGAAATGCTTGATTTATTAGCTTTATAGAAACGATTGTTTGCGTCGATAAAAAAATAGGTTTTTGTTTTTGAAAACACTATATCTCCTTTTGTTTCAAGTTTTTGGACGGAGCCATTGCCATGCGAAAAGACACTGTAATTTCTGATAGAGCCGGCTCCTGATGATTGTTGATAGGCGCCTTGTTTTTCGAGGCTAGCGAGACGAAATACTTGCTTAACTCCCAGCTTAGCGGCAGGTGTATCTAGCATTACCTCTACATAGCCAATGTCTGGGTTGTAATAAAATACGATGTCATGGATTTGAATATTTTTGATAAGATATTCATTGGAAAGCGAAAGGGTGTCTGAGTTGGGGGCAATAAAGTGCATTTCTCCCAACAAGAGATTATAATTAAGTTTCGCTGTACTATTTCCGCCCGTCAAAAATGATACTATTCCATCCTGAAAGGCGGGTAAGCGATAGCGGTCTGTGAAAGCAACTTGTTTTTCAATTTCTTTCTCCGACTTAATCTTAATCAAGTTAGGATTTTGGGCTGCTAGAGATAATGTGATACAAGCTCCCATTCCGGTTATTAATAATTGTTTAAGCATATCCCTGATGTGAAGATGAAATTATTATAACTTAGAAAGGCGAGGTCTTAAAAAATCTATGCCTGTGAGAACCACAGGCATAGATAAGATTACTCAAAAGATGGTGAAATGTAATATTAATAGCCAGGGTTTTGTACCAACTTGCTATTTCGGTTCATTTCATCGCGATGGATAGGCAAGAAATATTGCTTATCTAGCCATGCGCGGTTTTCTTTACCAGGGTCGATTTCAAATACTTTGTAAGTATAATCGTAGCTAGTTGGGTCGTATTTGTAAAGCGTCACGCTCTTACCAGCTTTAAGTGCACCTGTGACGTTGATACCATTTGCTTTGCGGCCTAATGTAGTAGGTGCAATCATCCAGCGGCGCGCGTCATGATAGCGTTGTTCTTCAAGATACATTTCAATGCGTTTTTCGTTTCTCAGACGCTGACGCAGAGCATCACCCGATTCGGTAAGAGCAGGCATTCCAGCGCGGAAACGGATTTTGTTGAGCCAAGTACGCGCTTCGGCATCTTGACCTAATTCGATAGCAGCTTCGGCATAGTTGAAGATAGCCTCAGTATAGCGGAACAAAGGCCAAGGAACTTGTTGCCAAGTATTTTGATCTACAATTGCAGGATTTGGATCGATAAATTTACGTGCATAATAGCCAGTATAAGTACCATTCCAGTCTTCTACCGATGATTTGCGAGTATCCAATCCGAAGAAAGGAACTTTTGAACCACCACTGACCACTTCATAAGTTCCGGTTTGGATTTGGTTGGCAGGGTCTTTTGAAGCTACGTCGGCAGTACGAGGTTTCCAGTTAGAGCCATCGTATAAAATTGAGGCATAGAAACGAGGGTCACGATTGTCATAAGGTTTGGTAGCATGATCGGCTTTATTCCAATCAAACTTGGTACCATCCATCATTTCATAATCATCTACCATCAATTGGATAGGGGTATTACCAGCCCAGTTGTGGTAGCCATTAGGGCCATTAAACAACCCTTGGCGGCCACCGTTTTCTTGCTTGGCATTGATGAAGTAGCGTCCTAAGATAAGTTCTTTTTCGCCACCGTTTCTTGACATCGCAATGTTGTGATAGTTGGCAGTTCCGTCGTCTTTAGAAGCAGCTTTATCCAGTGTGAGCTGATAACCCAATCCCGTTACATCCAATACCGCTTTGGCAGCATCTTTGGCTTTTTGCCAGCGCTCAGTACGGCTACCACTTGTATATCCAAGGATTTCTGGTTTAGAAAAGGCAGCCAAAACAGTTGATTTTGCTTTTGCGGTAGGTACGTCGTACAAATCGCTAGCGGCATAAATCAACACACGAGATTTAAGAGCCAAAGCAGCAGCTCTTGTAGCTCTACCTGCGGCCAACGATTTGCCATTGAGGAGGGTTGCTGCTTCATCGCAGTCTTTTACGATAAAGTTTACACACTGCTCAAAAGTATTACGCTCCGATAGGTAGTCTGCTTCTCCCAGCTCGAATGGACGATCCACTAGAGGAATACCTCCATAGTAGCGTAGGAGTTGGTGATAGTAATAAGCACGCAAAAATTTTGCTTCACCTTTCAAGCGTTCTACCAAAGTAGCATCATTGAATTGGGGTTTTTCCAATTTACTCAGTGCCAAGTTACAAGCACGGATACGTGAGTACATATTGGCCCAGCTCAAAGTTCCATTGATCCAGCCTGGATCGGCGGGATTTGAACGTGATTCAGTAATCGTAGTAATACCGCGACCAGGGTGAGTAAAAATAGTCTCATCGGTCAAAGAGGCGAGCATTTGCTCGTCAAATCCTCCATTACCAAAACCTGCGTAAATTTCAGTAACAAACGCATCGGTCAAGGCACCGTCGGTCCAAACTGTCGATTCCGACAACTGATCCAGAGGTTGGGTATTGACAAAATCACCGTTACAACCTGCCAAAACCAACATGGCAGAGAGAGCAGTGACTGATATGTATTTTAGTTTTTTCATATTTATTTCAAAAATGTTTGTTAGAAAGAAACTGTCAAACCAGCATTGATGATACGCTGCTGAGGATAGTATTGACCAGTTGATGAGCTTGATTCAGGGTCAAACGAATCGAATTTGGTGATAGTGAAAAGGTTCAAGCCATTGATGTAGATACGAGCATTTCCCATACCCACTTTGCTTGTAAGTACTGAAGGAAGGGCATATCCAAGCTCAAAGTTTTTGAGACGGATATAGTCCGTATTTCTAAACCAGTAAGAGTTACCACCAGAGAAGTATTGGTCACTACGGTTAGCAATACGAGGGTGTACGCTGCTTGGATTTTCTACCGTCCAACGATCTCTGTACATGCTATAAAGGAAGTTACCAATATTACCCATTTCACCAGGGCTTACGTATTGTTTAGCACCTGCCGAACCTTGGAAAAGGATATTTACATCAAAACCTTTGTAGCTGGCAATTAAGCTCAAACCTCCTTGGAACATGGGGATGTTGTTGAAATTGGTACGAACTCTATCGTCAGGCGTGATTTTACCATCACCATTGTAGTCCACATACTTCATATCACCAGGGCGAAGGGTATTTACGATCGCTTTGTAATCAATTTTATTTTCATTGATTTCGGCTTGATCTTTAAATACGCCATCATACAAATAAACTTGTTCGGTATTCATAGGCTTGCCAGTAGTGCGTTGCCATTCAGGAGCACCTGGAGCTTCGTCCCAGAAAAGGATTTTGTTTTTGGCATATCCTCCGTTTACGCTTACATTATATTTGAAAGCACCTGCTTGGTTGCGATAGCCAATGTTGAATTCCCAACCTTTGTTAGCCACTTCTCCGATGTTTTGCGCTGGCAAAGAAAGACCTGTTGATTGAGGTACCGAAGCGTTTTTAAACCACAAGATGTTGGTACGTTTGTTTGAGAAAACGTCAAACTCAAAGTTGATTTTACCGTTTAGCAACTGACCTTCCAAACCGATATCGGCATTATTAGCGATTTCCCAAGTGATGGAGTTGTTAGGAACACGTGTTTCGTACAAAGTCTTAGTCTCTGTATTGTTAATGATATAACTACGGAAACCATAAGTAGACAAGTACTGATAAGTAGCAAGAGTAGTAGTGTTAGGAAGATACACTTGGTCGTTACCCATTTGGCCATAAGAAGCGCGGAGTTTCAAGTAGTTGAATACTGGTAGCGATTTTTTGATGAAATCTTCTTCAGACAGTACCCAGCCCACCATGGCACCAGGGAAGAAACCATAACGTGTAGCTTCAGGGAACATATCTGAGCCGTCATAACGCCACAAGAATTCAGCTAAGTATTTTTCTTTGTAGTTGTAAGCCACCCGACCGAAGTAGTTCAAACGAGCACGTTCGAAAGCCCCACCACCGTTGTTTTTCTCTAAGTCACCACCGGCAAAGATTTGATCAAGGGCAGGAGAGATAAAGTAACGACGGAAAGCGTTGAAGTTATCACCTTGGATAGTTTCTTTGTTTGTACCAGCCAAGAATGTTAGACCGTGTGCGCCAAAAGTACGCTCATAGGTAAGAATACCTCCTAAAAGAATATTAAGCTGGTTTTCGTTGGTCAAAGTAAGGCGAGGCTCGGCAGGTCCGCGTTTACTAGCAATCAATTTGGGAGTTACGCCATCGGCTTCAAAGCCAGTACCACGCTCATATAGAGTCCAAGGAGTTTCCCAACGACGCATGTTGCGCGACAAAATGTCGATAGAGGCAGTTCCTGTAAATTTCAAACCTTCTACGCCAGGGATTTTGATGTCGAGCTGTCCGTTGGTTTGAAGATAATTACGTTTGTCTTTATCATAACCAGTGGCATTGGTAGTGATGACAACAGGGTTTTCACCGTTCTCAATGTCAGGACCAGGGCGTCCGTCAGGCCAGTAAGCAGGCTGTTGGGGTTTTCCACGCATCAACATCCGGAAAATCGCACCAGCACCTTTGGTAGGAAAGAAACGAGACTCTTGGCGGCCAGTTACACCCATATTCAAGTTGATGTATTTGTTTACTTTGGCGTCCAAATTGATACGGAAATCATACTGCTTATAGCCAGTTGCTGAATTGATATAGTTCCCGTCTTGGTTTTGATAACCCAAAGAAGCCAAGTACTTCACATTTTCTGAGCCACCATTCAATTGTACATTGTGGCGAGTTTGAGGCGACCATGTTTTGAGGGTAGAGCCATACCAGTCGGTATCAGGGTGTCCCCAAGGATCTGAGCCATCACGGTATTTTTGGAAATCTTCGGGTTGGAAAGGAGCTTTACGCTGAGCACCAGCAGCGGTAGTATATACCCCTGTTGACTTGTAAGCTGCAGTAGCAGCTGCCCATTCGCTGGCAGGCAATCCATAAATATCCAAGTCATTGAGCATCTCAGTATATTGAGCAGCATTGGCTAGCTTGGGCAATTGGGTAGGTTGTGCCCAACCTTGGTTAAATGAGTAAGAAAGCTCAGGTTTCCCAGATTTACCTCTTTTGGTAGTAATCAAAATAACCCCGTTGGCAGCACGAGCACCGTAGATAGCAGCCGATGCATCTTTCAAGACGGAGATAGTTTCGATATCAGCAGGGTTGAGGCGATCCAAACCACCCGCACGACCTGGAATACCATCGATTACGATAAGGGCGTCGTTGTTTCCGAGGGTGTTTGACCCACGAATACGGATACCCGCTCCGTCATAGCCTGGCTCACCACTACGGTTGGTAGCTACTACCCCAGGAAGACGACCGGCGAGAGATTGGGAGAGGTTTACGGCGGGCGATTTTACCAAGTCACCCCCTTTTACACTCACAACCGAACCCGTTACGGTTTCTTTCTTCTGAACACCATAACCCACCACGACTACCTCGTTAAGGGCTTTCACATCTACCATCAATGTAACGTTGATGCTATTGCGTCCATTAACAGGAACTTCTTGTGGAAGATAACCGATAAATGAGAACACCAAAATGGCATTGTCATTGGTGAAGTTTAATGTATAATTACCTTCGTTGTCAGTTACTGTTCCAAGCGTAGTACCTTTTACTAATACACTTACTCCAGGAAGTCCTTGACCTTGCTCGTCGGCTACTTTACCTTTCACTTGTGCCAAGGCAGTCTGCGTGCGGCTTGCAGTTCCTTCAGGAGTGAGGGTAGGATTGATAGAAGCGGTTAAATTTCCTACGGCTACCGTAGGAATGGCAGTTTGTTTTTCAACTTTTCCAGAACGAGTCACTACATAAGAACCGTCGCTACTTTTACGATACCCCAAACCTAATGGTTTCAATAGTGTCTCGATGTTTTTTTCGAGTCCTTCCTTGTAGTTAAGCTCATTTGCTGATACAATATAAGGCTCAACCATTTGGTCAGAAAACAAAATGTCTACCTTATAGTGATGACGTAAGTCGTTTAAGACTTTTTTCAAGCTTTTGGTCCCTTTCCTTTCGGGAGCAGGGGTATGGTGCGCTAGAGGAGAGCGCTCCATGTTTTGTGCTTGACTAATGGGCTGCCCTACCATCATTGCTGCTAGAGGGACGCCAATTAGCCTCATTTTGTAGCTCATTTTTGTCATAGTAGATAAAATAAATTAATTGTTAGTTAAGATTGGTTAATGAATTGACTTGAAGATTACTTGTTTGTCTTTCTGTTGAATAGAAACTGGTAGAATTTCGGATAAAGCCGTTAATAACTCTTCGGCATTGCGGGCTTGAAATGAGCCAGACAAAGAATAATCGAGCAATTCTTTGTCTTCTATTTGGGCCCGGATGCCGTAGTTATTTTGAAGAAGTGTAACAATTTCTTTTAGGTTAGTTTTGTCAAATACAAAGCGATTGTTTTTCCACGCGGAATAATTTTCGGGGTGAAGCACTTTTTTTACTTCCATGTTTCCCTTATCGGTAAGGGATACCAAATCCCCAGGTTTCATGGTAAAAAGCTGTGGACGTTGGTTTTTAGAACGATACTGAATATTGACCTTGCCTTTGGTAAGTACCACTTTTGATTGATCTTCCCGTGCCAACACCGTAAACTCGGTTCCGAGTACTTCTACATCAAAAGAGGCCCCTGTCTTTACTAAAAATCGTTTGTCGTCTTTGGTATGAACTACGGAAAAATCCGCCTCTCCTTTCAAAAAGACAGTGCGAGTAGAGCTCCCAAACCCAAAGCGTGGAACACTCAACGACGAATTAGCATTCAAGGATACTTTACTGCCATCTTCTAGGGTAAAAGATTGGGTTTGACCATAATTGGTGGTATATGTTTTGGTGAAAATTTGCTCTTGATAGAGCCACAGAGTGACGAGTGAAATAAGTAAAAAACTTGCGGCAGTAAGTTGGATACCCCAGTTCCACCACTTGTTTTTCAATTGTCTTTTTTCAATAGCTTCAGTTGGTTGTTCATTAGCTAAAGAAGGCATCTCTAGTTGCTTATGGAACCGCTCTATGCCTTCAGGCAGGTTTGCCTGATACATAGGTCTGCTCAATTCCCATTCATGAAGACACAAATAGAAAAACTCTTCGTTTGAAGGGTCTAGAGCCCATTCTTCTATTTGAGAGCGTTGAAGAGCGGTAACTTGACCAGCAAAATAATCAAAAAGAAGGGGTTTAGTAACAAAAATTTGTCTCACAAAATGGTATTTTAAGGGCTTTTAGTATTACTTTCATAGGATAGACACATGTGCTATCTACAAACCCTTATACCAGATTTAAAATTTTTTAGAAAAAGATAAATTTTGCTAGAAATCAGCCAATAGAGCGGTGACAAAACTCAGTATTGTAATGCCTTTTGCTCTCAACATATCTCTGAGTGTGTGATTAGCTTTTCTAATCTGAACTTCAATCGTGCGCAACGATAATTGGAGTATATCGGCGATTTCAGCATATTTTTTGCCTTCAAACCGATACATCAAATAAATCTTGCGTTGTTGTGAGGGAAGGTTGCTGATTGTTTTTTCGATTTCTTGATACAGTTCTTCGTATTGAGTAACTAAGTCGGGCTGAGAGATGACGTCGTCAGAAGAATTTTCTAAAATCTCCAAGCCTGTCATACGTTTAGATTCCCTTTGCAGATAATTGTAGGCACGGTGGCGTACCGTTTTGTACAAATAAGCCCTGAAAGAGGTCGTTACTTCGCGATAGGTCTCTTTGGAATAAAATTGATAAAAGATGTCAGATACTAAATCTTCAGCGATGGTTTTGGAATAAAGGAACCTCACTGCATGACTACAAAGGGGCTGATAGTATGAGCGATAAAGTAGCTCACACCCAAGTTGGGGGTTAGATTGAAATGCCTGACGAATAAAAAACTCTACGTCTGCCGGACTTTCTACCTCCTCTAATTCATTCACTTCCTCTTTCAAAATCCGCACCGGAACCTCAACTGTAGGAATAGAGTTGTAATCGATACTAAGGCTCATTTTTAGGTTAGTCAAATATTACTGTATGTAAAGTTACAATTTTACTGCAATTATTACAATTTTCTAGGTGTTATATTGACCAAAACTAATGATAAATTAGCTTACTTTAAGAAAATGTCACTATACCGGAACCCTTTACCTTATCTTAATGTATCTTTGACGATACGATAGTTGCCACAATAGTGAAAACAAAAAAGAAAAAGCTTAAAACTGTAATTAGACCCAAAAAATGGGTGATTGGCCGTAACGATGTGGTAGATTTTCCCGATTTGGGGATAACGGATGTACGGGCTAAAGTAGATACTGGCGCTTATACTTCAGCGATTCATTGTTATAAAGTACAACTTATTAAAGAAACGTTGACTTTTTATTTACCTGCGCATCGTGGCGAAAAACATCAAAAATTTGAAACAAATCATTTTGAGTTAAAAGCCATCAAAAACTCTTTTGGACAGACTGAAATGCGCTATGTTATTAAAACAAAAGTTGCATTGTTTGGTAAAACATTTTTGACCGAATTTTCGCTTGCCGACCGCCAACAAATGCGATATCCGGTTTTGATAGGCCGCAAATTGCTTCGTAACCGTTTTGTGGTAGATGTAAGCTTAGAAAATGTCTCTTACACTCAGAAATTACTTGCTACCCCCGTCTAGATTATTCGCTTGATTGATTAACAAAATCGTAATATTACTTCACCATACTTCCTTTTAATTTTGCCGCGTTTGTTTGTGTATTTATTTGATAAACAAACGGAATTTTATTGACTATCAATTAATTATGAAAATTGCGATTCTCTCCGCTAACTCAAAGTTATATTCTACCAAAAAACTGTTGGAAGCCATTCGAAAACGAGGACATGAAGGGGTGATTATCAATCACTCGCTATGTCATGTAATGATTGAGGAAGAAAAACCAGTACTTTTATACAACAACCAAATTATTGAGGGGATTGATGCTATTATCCCCCGGATAGGCGCCTCTGTTACTGATTATGGCTGTGCGGTGGTCAGGCAGTTTGAAATGATGAAGATTTTTACAACCGTTAAGTCGCAGGCTATCATGAGGTCTCGAAACAAACTAAGGAGCCTGCAAATCTTGTCCAAAGCAGGAGTTCAAATACCCAAGACGGTTTTTGCCAATCAGACCAAAGATATTGACAACTTGATCAAGCTTGTGGGAGGGCCTCCCGTTATTATCAAACTACTAGAAGGAACCCAAGGCGTAGGGGTCGTCTTGGCCGAGTCAGGCAAAGCAGCCAAATCGACTATTGAGGCTTTTTATGGGCTGAAAACCAATGTTTTGATTCAAGAATACATTGCTGAATCCAACGGCGCTGATGTAAGAGCGTTTGTGATTGGAAATAAAGTGGTGGCGGCTATGCGTCGTCAGGGACAGCCGGGCGATTTTCGTTCAAATTTACATCTGGGCGGAAAAGCAGAGGCCATTGTTTTGTCTCAAGAAGAAGAAAAAGCCGCTCTACAATCTGCTAAGGCCTTAGGACTCAAGGTAGCTGGAGTGGATATGATTCAGTCGAATCGTGGACCGATGATTATGGAAGTAAATTCTTCGCCCGGCCTTGAAGGTATCCAAAAAACAACGGGCATCAATGTGGCAGACCTCATCATTGGGTATATTGAAGAAAAAATCCCTGCTGATGAAGGCGACACTATTGGGGTATAAAGTAAAAAATACTAATTTTCGTCTTCTTACCTATGATGAAAATAGTATTATATGCTTGATAAGGCTTCTTACAGTAAACAGCCCAAATGTCTTGTGGCTTTGGATTCCATTATTTTTGGATTTGATGGCGAGCAATTAAAAATCTTATTGGTAAAAAGAGGGCCAAACCCTACCGTACAAACATGGTCACTGATGGGTGGATGGCTCGCTCCCAACGAAAACCTAGAGCGGTCGGCTGAGCGAATTTTGTTTGAGCTAACGGGTCTCAAAAACGTATATTTAGAGCAATTGTATACCTTTGGCGATGTGGATCGGGATCCGATAGAGCGAACTGTATCGGTAGCTTATTTTGCACTGATTAATATCGAACACATCGACTCTACGCTCTCGCAAGCCTATCATGCGGAATGGTTTCCGGTAAGTAAGATGCCCAAAGAACTACTTTTTGACCACCGCCAAATGATAGATTTGGCTATCAATAAGCTACGGTATAAGGCCGCTTTGCATCCGCTTGGATTTGAGTTATTACCCGAAAAATTTACGATTCCGCAGTTACAAAAACTCTATGAAGCTATCTTTCAAACTACTTTTGATAAACGAAATTTTAGCCGAAAAATATTATCGACACGTTTGTTGGTAAAATTGAAAGAGAAACAAAAATCATCTAAAAAAGGAGCTTATTTGTACCAAGTCGATCAAGAAAAATACGAAACCTACAGTAATTCCTTCTTGAATTTTGTTTCAAATTCGGCATTTTAATTCTCTAAATTTTAATACCGATTTGTTGCATCAATGCTGTGGCATTAAATTCTTTGCAAGCGCCTTCTTGTAATTGATAGTCAAACAAAAGCTTACCGTCTTTGAAAGTAGAATAAAAACTGTGGTTGTGAACAAAAGAATGCTCATCTGCCATTTGGCTTAATTCCAAATCATGAGTAGATACAAAACCTGAGGCATTGGACTGATGAAGTTGAAGAATCAAGGCCTCGGCTCCCCGATGGCGGTCGGAAGAATTGGTCCCTTTGAGGATTTCGTCTAAAAAATAAAAAACGGGTACACTGCCCGTTTGAGTGAGTTCGAGCAGGGCTTTGAGCCTTTTGAGTTCTGCATAAAAAGAAGAAGTGTTTTCTTCCAGAGAATCTTGCGTACGCATACTCGTAAAAACCCTGACCAAAGAAGTATCTAAAGATTTTGCACATACTACCGATCCTGTAAGTGCCATCACGATATTGAGCCCTACGGTTCTGAGAAAAGTACTTTTTCCCGACATATTAGACCCCGTAATAAGATAAGTTTGGCCTACATGATTGGCTTCAAAATCATTAGAGACGCGCTTGGAAACGGATAAAAGTGGGTGCCCCAACTGGGAAGCTTTAAAATGGAAAGGGCGTGAATCAAACCTAGCAAAAGGAAGCTCAGGATTGGCATAGGCATAGCCAGCGAGACTATTGAGCGCTTCAATTTCCCCCAACACCCCTAGCCATGTCTCTAAATCCTGCTTATGTACTTTTTTCCAATCTTCTAGCTTGGTCATCCATTGTAAATCCCACAAAGTAGGTAGCCCTATAGCCAACATAAAATAGGGATTAAGCCTAAAATTGAGATTTTCAGTATATTGAGCAAGTTGTTGGATAGAGGCCGAAGCGGTTTGACTAGAAGAAGTTAGTTGTTTTTGTAATTGCTTGAGTTTATCAGCTTTGAAAGGCTGCTGTTCTATTTGGGATAAAATATGCCCGTAGGCTTTGAAAGTGTCAACGATTTGTTGGGATTGTTCGGCATAGAGTTTGACGGATGCGTTCAATCTACCCAAAATATAACCATGAAAACCAAGTACGAGGATGACTACTAGCCACGGAATCAAACCCATAAAAGCCCCGACAATTATACTTATTGAGAATACGGGAAGTATCCGCCAAGAGCGCCATCTTACAATAGATTGATTTTCGCCTGCTTGAAGCCAATTTTGTAGAAAATCTGGTGATTGAGATACTTGCTTTTCTATACGAGCAGTGGCCTCTATATTCTGCCGCCAATCGAGTAGGGGGGTAAGTTCTGTAATGGCAAGCTGACGCATCGTGATTTCGATAAGGTCAGAAGGCGCGAGTAGCCATTTGGCAAGTGTCTGCATACCAGGGTGAGTATGAGCGCGATTGAGTAATCGAAAAAGAGAGTGCTTTCCGAAAATATCTAAATCTGTACAGTAGGGATGATGAGTTGGAATAAAATTTTCGCCAGTCTCAGGGCGCAAAAACGCTAGTGAAAGGCGGGCGATTTCTTCGTGATTGATATCTGCCAATGCCCTCTGTAAATTCCTTTTGTGGCTAACTTGCTGGTGTTTTTTTAGCAAAATTCCAAAAAGCAAGATACCCACTAGCCCACATATAAGGGCTGCCAATAAATAGGATTCGTACAGTGACCAGCACAGAGATATAGTACCTATAAAAAACAGCAACCTCATCCAAGAAAGACGTTGATAAAGTTGGTGAAAGGACTGGGCGCTTTGGTGTGAGTGAGTTTGAAGTTGGGTAAAAGTATCGAAAGGTGTCACGGCTGTAATTTTTCCCCAAAGATAAGCATATTACTTACCAAAGTTGATTAGTTTAATGAAAACATGGGCAATTTGACTGCCGTGGCGGTGTTGTTAAACATCAATTCAAAGATAGTAGGATGCATAAAATCAATCAGTGGGAATTCCGAAATAATCTCCATTACATCAAATTCATTTTTGGCATTGACTACGCACCAAAGCTTAGAGCGATCGCTAGATAACGAATAGGCAGTGATTTTGCCACTTTCCATCAACTGATTGATTTTGAGACGTTGATGTGGGATTTTAGCCAAAAAATCTTCTGGCATTTCTCTTGGCAATATAAATTCGACCATGAATTGACTCATAACATATACGAAGTTATTGGGAAACTCAAATACTTTATTAACAGATGTATGATATAGTGCTTAAGTAACATACCTCTGAGTGAAATGGTTCGGTGGGTTGTGGTTTGGGACTTTAGAATTAAATTTGTGACCTCTTTCATAATACTTGTAAATGAAATTATAAGACGATCTACTTTTACAGATAAATCAACAACTAACAACTTTATGCCTCAGCCTAAGTTTGCTCGCGAGTCCCACACCATCATGACCGAAATGGTTTTACCTAATGATACCAATACGCTCAACAACCTCATGGGAGGGCGGCTGTTACATTGGATGGATATTTGCGCGGCTATTGCCGCTCAAAAACATGCTAACCGTACCGTAGTGACTGCCTCCGTAGACAACGTATCTTTTGCTGAGCCTATTAAACTAGGTAATATTGTGACTTTTGAGGCACAAGTTACACGGGCTTTCAACTCTTCGATGGAAGTACATATCAAAGTGAGCGCTCAAAATATATCGGCAGGCGAGAAGGCTGTGCATACCAATTCGGCTTTTTATACTTTTGTGGCCGTAGATCAAAGCGGAAGACCGATTGAAGTAGCTCCCGCCGTAGCCGAAACTGAAGAAGAAGAGAAGTTGTATCAGAGTGCACTACGCCGCCGGCAGTTGAGACTTGTGCTCGCTGGACGTATGAATCCAGCCGACGCTACCGAACTGAAAGCACTTTTTGGATAAAACGCTACACTATTTCGCTACTTTTAGAAGAAAAGGCAACGGGCTTATCCGCAAATAGGACTTTTGTTTTGTTCCAAGTACTTCTAAACAACTCCGAATTGCGATAATGATTAAGAGCGTCATCATCTTCCCAATGACTGTGCGTAACAAATACATTGGGAAGTGTATAATCTTGCCATAGCTCTAAATGATGACAACCTTTCATGGCCCGAATTTGGTGTTTTGATTGTTCGAAAATGGCTAAAAATTCGTTTACCTTTTCGGGAATAAAAGTCATTCTTACAATCCTAATCAGCATTGTTGTAGTAATGATAAAATGAAAGCATCTATTTGCCGCGGTATTTGGCTTTTCTTTTCTGTAAAAAAGCCATAATTCCCTCGCCAGCATCATAGGTGTGGCTCAGTTTTTCTTGCGATTCGGCTTCTAGTTCAAGCATTTGATCCAGATTAGAATAAATCGACTGATTGAGGGCTTTTTTCATGGCTCCGATTGCCTGCGTGGGAGCGTTTCGATAGTAAGTAATCACTTCACAAATTTCAATATCTAGCTCGCTAGCCTTAACTACTTTGGTGATTAAACCAAGCTGAGCAGCTTCGGTGGAGGTCACTTTACGGCCAGTAGAGGCAATTTCGAAGGCGCGCTGCATTCCTACAAGTCTTGGTAAGAAGAAGGTAGAACCGGCATCGGGCATTAATCCAATATTGATAAATATTTGACTCAAATAGGCATTTTCGGCAGCAATCACCACATCACAAGCGAGTGCTAACGAACATCCCGCACCAGCTGCCACGCCGTTGAGCCGACAAATCACTGGTTTGGGGATAGAACGAATGGCCAAAATCATGGGATTATAATATTGACGAAGCGAATCTCCCAAATTGTTATTATCGCGCATACCTTCTTTGAGATCTGCTCCTGAGCAAAAGGCTTTATCGCCAGCGCCTGTTATGACCACTACTCTGATAGTGCTATCGGTTGCAGCGGCAGTGACAGCAGCTGTAATTTCCTGTAACAAACCTGTATTGAGTGCATTATAGACTTGAGGGCGATTAAGAATGATTTTTGCAACGCCGTCGTTGATTTCAAAAAGAATATGCTCGTAGTTCATCAATAGGTAAAATTTAAGTTTTTCATACAAATTGCCATACAGTAAGCAAACTTACTAAAATTCCGAGTGATAAACCCGCTATTACTTGTAAAGGTGTATGAGCGTTGAGATAAAGACGGGCGCTAATCAACAAACCCACGAGTACTGTCAGTATTACCAAAGGATACAAAAGTTGGGTTTGAGAAAACTTAACTGCTATTCCCAAAATAGCTCCAAAACAGCCTCCTATACCTACTCCATGCGCACTGATTTTCCAAGAAAGACTAATAATTCCGACCAATAGGATAGACACTGTAATACTTCCTAAAACAATTCCGATTTCGGGTGATATTTCTGAAAGAGCCCTTAATTGAACTGTAAAAAAATAAGTAGATAGCGCATATAAGAGAGCTGTCACAAAATAAGGTAGCCGTCGGTCGGCTAGATCTTGCATGTGCAGGCTTTTGATATACTTGGCTCGATAAAGATAATAGATAGTGAGAGCAGGTAATACAAAGGTAGTAATACTCACAAATCCCAATAAAGTGACACGTACGGTCAGGCTTAGAATATCAACCCCAATCACAGAAGGCGCAAAAAAAAACAAAACGCCCAACAGCAAAGTGGGCATCAGTAACGGATGAAGGACTACCGAAAATACCTGAGCTAAACGCGTATTCAAGGGATGACTAAAACATTAAAAGTGAGTACAAACGAAAAAATCGTTACAAAAATAGAAATTCATTTGTAACGTTTCGCTATTACTTTTTTATGTCGTCCCTTTCTTTTTAAAGTTGTTTTCTCAAACGCGCCACAGGAATGTTTAGTTGTTCGCGGTATTTGGCTACTGTACGGCGGGCAATGTTGTAGCCACGTTCGTTGAGTAGTTTTTCAAGTTTGTCGTCAGATAGAGGATTTCCTTTGGCTTCGTTGTCGATAAGCTCTTTCAAAATAGACTTTACTTCGCGGCTACTAGCATCTTCGCCATAGTCGGTTGAGATACCTTCAGAGAAGAAATATTTGAGGGGATACACCCCAAACTCAGTCTGAACAGCCTTGCTATTGGCTACCCGTGATACGGTAGAGACATCCATTTCAATCAAAGTGGCGATATCTTTCAAAATCATGGGTTTCAGGCGTGCTTCATCACCCTCCAAAAAAAAGTCATATTGATAATTGACGATGGCATCCATCGTACGTTGAAGAGTATTTTGGCGCTGTTTGATGGCATCAATGAACCATTTTGCAGCATCTAACTTTTGTTTAACAAACGTGACCGTTTCGCGGATATGACGGTTGGATTTGTCGCTTTTGTCGTAAGTATCGAGCATTTCGGCAAAAGAACGACTGATTCGCAACTCTGGAGCATTTTTGGCATTAAGATGTACTTCTAGCTTGCCGTTGGTATTATTGACCCAAAAATCGGGCACCAAATATTGTGCCAAACCATCTTCGCCTTCTACTGAGCCAGGTTTAGGATTGAGCTTCGTGATCAGACTGATGACGCATTTCATCTGCTGATCGTTGATGCTAAGACGTTTCTGAATTTTTTCGTAGTGCTTTTTCGAAAACTCTTCAAAGAAGTCTTCTATTACTTTGATTGCGTAAGTAACATGAGAATCATTGGGGTCTTTGCGGTCCAATTGAAGCAACAAACACTCTTGCAGATTACGTGCTCCAATGCCTGGAGGGTCGAAGGTCTGGATCTTTTTTAAGACTTGCTCTACTTCTTCAACACTGCAATAAAACCCCTGTGAAAAAGCTAAATCGTGTACAATCGCTTGTAAAGAGCGACGGATGTAACCGTCGTTTTCAATACTCCCTAAAAGCTGCATTCCGATGGTGTTTTGACGTTCATTAAGCCTTAAAAAGCCAAATTGTTGTATTAGCGCATCATGAAGGGTATGCATAGTCGCAATCGGCATCTCCCTCTCTTCTTCGCCAAAAGCGCCATCACTGTGCATCTTATAGCCTGCGTATTCGTCTTGATGTAGATAATCATCTAGACTGATGTCGTCTCGATGACTATAATCATCATCATAGTCTTCGTCATTGTCGTCACTGTATTCATCTTTGCTGTTTAGCTCCTCATCCATTCCTTCTTCTAATGCTGGATTGATTTCCAGCTCTTCCTCTACACGAGTCTCCAATTCCGCAGTTGGAATTTGTAATAGCTTAATGAACTGTATTTGCTGAGGCGAAAGCTTCTGCTGTAAAGTCTGATTTAGGCTTAATTTCTGCATGATGGCTTTTGGGTTATAGAGGGTGTTCCATGCGATTGGTTTTGGTGTATTTTTATCTACAAAAATACCCTTTCTCAATAGTCGTGCCAAAAATATTAGTTCGTGCGGTTTTTATTGGTTTTTTTTCTCTTTTCTACACTGATGTTTTTTAGATAATATCCTTAAAAGCAAAGTATTTGTTTGTAAATCATTGATTTTCAATGTATTAATCAATAAATATTCTATTCTGTCTTTTAAATATTCCAAAACGACAAAATAAAAAAACGCCTATTTTTATAGGCGTTTTTGATAATTGACTAGAAAGCGATAGACTAGTAGACTAAAATCAGGTGGTTTTTTTTGCCCTTTGATATCAGTAGATATTTGCCCTGTAACAAGTCAAAATTAGGGGTTGCATTGGGATCGCTTATCTTGGTTTTATTGATACTAAGAGCATTGCCTTGGATAGCCCGTCTGGCTTCGCTTTTTGATGGATAAATCTCATGATTAGTTACTACGGACACCAAATCAGTAACTGAAGTACAGCTTTCGTAGGCATCACGAGAGATGTGGGTTTGGGCTACTCCCTCAAACACTGACTTAAAAGTATCTTCATCCATGCTTTGAAGAGTTTCGAGCGTGCCTTTGCCATACAAAATATCGGAAGCAGCCACGGCCATTTCATAAGCCTCTTGTGAATGTACACGAATTGTGACGTCTTTGGCAAGGGCTTTTTGCATGATATGTAAATGCTCCGCACCCTTGTGTTGTTCTTCTAATGCTTCTATTTCTTCACGGCTATAGAGTGTGAAAACCCGTAAAAGTCGAGGACAATCGGCATCAGTACATTTGAGCCAAAACTGATAAAATTGATACGGTGAGGTCATTTTGGGGTCGAGCCACACGTTTCCGCTTTCGCTTTTGCCAAACTTGGTCCCGTCGGCTTTGGTTACGAGGGGAGTGGTCAGGGCAAAGGCGCGGTGCTCGGCAGTTTCGTCGTTGTTGTTTTCTTTGCGACGAATCAGTTCCGTTCCCGTAGTGATGTTGCCCCATTGGTCGGAGCCTCCCATTTGGAGACGCACGTTCTTATTTTTATATAGCCAATAAAAATCGTATCCCTGCAATAGTTGGTAGCTAAACTCAGTAAAGGAAATTCCTGTTTCTAGTCTTTTTTTAACGGAGTCTTTGGCCGACATATAATTGACGGTAATATACTTGCCTGCTTCACGCAAAAACTCCAAGAAACCGATACCTTTAAACCAGTCGTAATTGTTGACAATTTCGGCGGGGTTTTCGCTACTCTCAAAATCCAAAAACTGCTCCAATTGTTTTTTGATGCAGGATTCGTTGTAGCGAAGCGTTTCTTCCGAAAGAAAAGACCTCTCAGCTGCTTTGCCAGAAGGGTCGCCTACCATACCAGTAGCACCGCCCACAAGCGCAATAGGCTTATGGCCGCACAACTGAAAATGCTTGAGCAGCATAACCGTGGCCAAATTGCCAATGTGCAACGACGACGCAGTAGGGTCAAATCCAATATAAGCAGTAGTAATACCTTTTTGGAGTTGCTCTTCTGTACCGGGCATCATGTCTTGCAGCATCCCGCGCCAACGTAATTCTTCGATGAAATTTTTCACTTGACTATAATAATTGAGTTGTAGTGGTTTGTAAGCAGTGTTTGGATGTAAAAAAACTGCTTTTTGTTCCCTTTTTCTAAAAAGTCCACAAAGGTACGGGAAAAAAGAGGGAAACGAAACCAAGATTATTTTTCCGTTAAAAACCAACAAGATTTTAACATCACAAAAATTTACTGTAATTTTACGCGGCAAATAACGAATCGTTCATTTGCTATGTTCTCAGACACATCCAAATTCCTCTACGAGGCTCTCACTTACGACGACGTACTGCTCGTCCCCGCTTATTCTGAAGTTTTACCGCGCGATACCAACACGCAAGCCCAGCTTACACGCAACATCCGTTTGAACGTTCCATTGGTGTCGGCAGCCATGGATACCGTTACCGAGTACGAACTCGCCATCGCTATGGCACAAGAAGGGGGAATTGGGATGATTCACAAAAACATGAGTGTGGAGGAGCAAGCCGCTCAGGTTCGAAAAGTGAAACGTTCGCAAAGTGGAATGATAGTGGATCCCATTACACTCAACGAAGAGGCTACACTCCGTGATGCTCACCGTATCATGTCGGAGTTTAAAATTGGCGGCATTCCGGTGGTAGATTCCCATAGCAAGCTGATTGGAATTGTGACCAACCGTGATTTGCGTTTTCAGAAAGATTTGACAAAAGGGGTAGTCGAAATTATGACAAAAGACAACCTCATCGTAGGACCAGAGGGCATTGACTTGGAAGAGGCCGAAAGCATCTTACAAGAATATAAAATTGAAAAACTTCCTATTGTAGATCGTGGCGGTAAATTGGTAGGTTTGATTACTTATCGCGATATTATCAAGCGGAAAGATCGCCCCAATGCTTGCAAAGATTCGATTGGACGTCTAAGAGTGGGTGCAGCAGTGGGTGTTACACCAGATCTCATTCGTCGAGTAGAAGCTCTTCTCAAAGCGGGTGTAGATGTCGTAAGCATCGATACTGCGCATGGCCACTCACGTGGAGTAATAGATGCCCTCAAAGGTGTAAAGAATCAGTTTCCGCAATTGGATGTCATCGTGGGTAACATCGCTACGGGTGAGGCCGCCAAAGCCTTGGTAGACGCCGGTGCCGATGCCGTAAAAGTAGGGGTAGGCCCAGGTAGTATCTGTACGACTCGTATCATTGCGGGGATTGGAATGCCACAGCTTTCGGCAGTGTATGAATCGGCCAAAGCTATAGAAGGTAGCGGAGTACCCGTCATTGCAGATGGGGGTATTCGCTACTCTGGTGATGTTGTGAAGGCGATTGCGGGCGGGGGAAGCACCGTTATGATTGGCTCGCTTTTAGCTGGTACCGACGAAGCCCCTGGTGAAGAGATCCTATACGAAGGACGCCGTTTCAAATCCTATCGTGGTATGGGTTCGGTAGAGGCGATGGAAGATGGTTCCAAAGACCGCTATTTCCAAGATGCCGAAGATGATATCAAAAAGCTTGTACCTGAAGGAATCGTAGGGCGCGTGCCTTACAAAGGCAAAGTAGCCGAAGTGCTTTATCAGTTGGTAGGAGGACTCAAGGCGGGCATGGGTTACTGTGGTGCTCCTGATATTGAGCAGTTACAGAAAGCGCAGTTTGTCAGAATCAGCGCTGCGGGGATGCGCGAGAGCCACCCTCACGATATTCAGATTGCGAAAGAAGCCCCTAACTATACTACTAAAAGATAGGAGTTTTGTGACTACTTAGCCTTAGGCAATAAGCTTTAAGCAGTAGGTATTTTTGGTAAGGTTGTTAGGCAATCACAGATAAGGATTAACTGCCCGGCTGCCTCGTTGTGTTTTACACCCAATAATAAGCTTATGGCATACAGCCTACGGGGTCGCCCGCGCGGAGCTTATTGCTTAAGTATTAATTTATTCTCAAAGCCTTTCGGAACACCGAAGGGCTTTGTTGTTTATGGGATTTGAAAACCCGATTAAAATAAGCCACATTGCCAAAACCGCATTCGTAGGCAATATCGGTAATGCTGCGATTGCTAGCTAGTAGCCGCGTGGCTTGGTTGACACGGTACTGATTTACAAATTCCGTAAAAGTCAGGTTCATCATTTTTTTGAAATAATGACAAAAAGAAGGAACCGTAAGGTGCGAAAGCGAAGCTATTTCTTGGATGTCAATAGGTTTTTGGTAATTTTCTTGAACATATTTCAAAACCCGATTAAGACGTACTTCGTCGCGTTGGCTTACTTCTAGTTTGAGTCCTTCGGCATTGAGAAAGTAGCATTCTGAAGTATTGGCCAATACATGTAGGATATTGACAAGCTCCATAAAACGCTCAAAAGGAGGTAACTCTAGCAGTTTTTTGAGTCTTTTTTTGATTTGTACTTTGGTATCTCCATAAAAACAAATGCCTTGGTGTGACCGCTCAAAAAGGCGTTTGATAGCACTCATTTCGGTCATTTCCAAAAAATCATCCCCCCAAAAGTTCTCCTTGAGCTGCACCACAATTTCTTCATGGGGGCCAACGGCCTCTTGTCCAAAACCAGAGTGGGGGACGTTGGGACCGATAAAAACCAAATCACCGTCTTCGTAGTAGCTCAAATGCGTCCCCACGTGCCGCCGCCCCGAGCCCTGATATACACACACAATCTCGTATTCGGGATGATAGTGAAATTGCCACCGGAAAAGTTCGGGCAATACGATGTTGTGTAAAATGCGAAAAGAGCTCCCTTCATCGGGACGAATGACTTCAAATTCGGTTTTCATCGCCTGTGTTAAGATGATTAACCCAAAAATAGGGATAAAAATCTTAATACAGGATAAAAATTGAGCAATAGGAGTTTATTTTTTTCTTGAGAAAAATTTGAACTTTGCCATGAATACTTTAAAAATTGGCTTTATCTCACAACCTATGATGTTTAAGGAGCGGGTGTTATCCCGCTTCATTTTTTTAGTTTTTTATTCCTCCCTTATCTATATTTTTAATGTTATGCTATCTTATTGGAAAGTAAAGCTTTCGATATTTCTCAATTATTTCGTTTTTGCGATTTTGCTCAATAGCGTCGGTACGGTGATTTTGCAAGTCCAACATACCTACAACGTATCAGAGACTTCGGCCTCGGTATTAGAGGCTTTCAAAGATTTGAGTATTGCGGCGGTATCGTTTTTGGTAGCTTCCTATATTCATCGTCTTGGTTACAAAAATGCCATGCTGATTGCATTGGGTTTCAATGCCTTGGTGTGTCTGTTGATGCCCACGATTCATTCTTTTGGTATGACCAAAGTGCTATTTGCAGTAGCAGGGGCGGGATTTGCTTTGATCAAAGTCTCGGTATACGGGACGATTGGTCTTGTAACTGCCGACAAGAAAGAACACATCAGCCTCATGAATTTCATTGAGTCTTTCTTTATGATTGGCATTTTGGCAGGTTATTTTATTTTTAGTGGTTTTATTGATGAGAGCTCGCCTACCGCTTGGCTCAATGTATATTATATCCTAGGTGGGATATCGCTTATTGCCTTTACCCTACTTCTTACTACTTCTTTTGATGAATCTTCGCTCCAAACCGAAGAGAGCAAGCCCTTCCTGAATGACTTTGTGGAAATGTTTCGGTTGGTGGTGTTACCGCTGGTGCTGGTATTTGTAATATGTGCATTTACCTATGTTTTGATTGAGCAAAGTATCATGAGCTGGTTGCCTACCTTTAACAACAAAGTACTGCATTTGCCGGCGGCATTGAGCATTCAGATGGCGAGTCTATTGGCGATTGCGACGGCAATGGGGCGGTTTTTGGCGGGGGTTCTTCTCAAAAAACTCAATTGGTTAATTGTATTAGTGGGTTGTTTGATAGTGTCGGGGGGGCTGGTATTGGTAGCTCTTCCTTTGGCCCAAAACATCGATACAAGTCAGGTGACAGGCTGGGGAAATGCACCTTTAGCCGCTTTTATTTTTCCCATAATTGGTCTTTTTTTAGCTCCTATCTATCCTGCTATCAACTCGCTGATTCTTAGCTCGCTTCCTGTACGCCAACACGGCCTCATGTCGGGCTTGATTGTGATTTTTTCGGCTTTGGGTGGAACCACCGGCTCGCTGATTACAGGCTATATTTTTGAACATTATGGAGGGCAAACAGCTTTTTATTTTTCACTTGTTCCGATTGGTCTTTTGATAGTTGCGCTCTATTTTTTCAGCCGATTGCAAGGAAAAAATACCACCGTTCAGATTGATTCAATGGGCGGGCATTAATTTGATTTTTATAGCTATTCTTCAGTTTTCTAAACTAATTATCGTATCTAAAATTTACTCCCATGACTTTGTTAGAAGCACGTAACTCCGGTTTTATGCTCATGGAAGATTTTCAGTGTTTGTATGAGGAAATCCAGCAAAGTGGGATATTTTCTGATTCAAAGACTTTTACAGATGCCATCGCTAAGGGCACTATTGCAGAGATTTTGGAAGCCTATCATCGGCAAAAACAAGAACCAGATTTTGATTTAAGATCTTTTGTAGAAACGTTTTTTGTAATACCAATAGCACAACCTGCTGATTATCAAAGCGACCCTTCAAAACCCCTGCGCTTACATTTGGAGGACTTATGGCTTATCTTGACACGTTCACCCGCCAAAGCCCAAGGAACATTGATTGAGCTTCCTTACGATTATGTGGTACCAGGGGGAAGGTTTAGAGAAGTTTATTATTGGGATTCGTACTTTACTATGCTGGGATTGGAGGTGTCGGGTCAGTATGCGCTCATCGAAAGCATGGTCCATAACTTTGCACATCTGATTGATACCATTGGTTTTATCCCCAATGGCAATCGTACTTATTATCTTGGGCGTTCGCAACCTCCCTTTTTTGCCCTTATGGTGCAGCTTTTGGCAAGTCACCAAGGGGAAGAGGTGTGGCAGCAATACTTACCCCAACTGGAAAAAGAGTATGGCTTTTGGATGAAAGGACGAGAAAAACTTTCATTACAAGATAATCATCAACGTGCCCAAGCCCGGACCGTAATGCTTCCTGACGGAAGCGTACTCAATCGTTATTGGGATGATGTGCCCCTTCCTCGGCCCGAAGCTTACAAAGAAGATGTAGGGTTGGCACAACAAATCAAAGACCAAAAACCGGAAGATGTATATCTGCATGTGCGGGCAGCAGCAGAGTCGGGCTGGGATTTTAGCAGTAGGTGGTTTAAAGATGGTCAAAATATGACGACTATTCATACGACCGATATTATTCCGGTAGACTTGAATTGTTTGCTTTTTTATCTAGAAAAATGTCTTCAAAGGGCCTATAAAAACAATGGAAATCACTTTTTGGAGGCTATTTATCAGCAAAAAGCGACTCAAAGGCAAAGCGCTATCGAGAAATATTGTTGGAATGTTTCAGAGGGGTTTTATTCTGATTATGATTGGAAGATGCAGGTTATTGTCCCAAATCATACATTAGCAGGAGTGTTTCCAATATTTTTTGGAATTGCCTCGCAAATCCAAGCGACTCAAGTAGCCGAAGTATTAGAAAAGAAATTTTTAAGAGAGGGAGGACTATTAACTACTTTACAAACAACTCATCAACAATGGGATGCACCCAACGGCTGGGCACCACTTCAATGGATAGCTTATAGAGGGCTTAAAAATTATGGTTTTGAAACACTTGCCAAAGAAATAAAACGACGCTGGACCCAAAACAACGAGATGTACTATGCTAAAGCAGGCAAGATGATGGAGAAGTACAACGTGGAGGGGCAAGAAGAATCAGCGCAAGGAGGAGAGTATCCTAATCAAGACGGTTTTGGATGGACCAATGGGGTTTATTTAAAAATGATAACCGACGATGATTTATAAAACCAAAAGCGAATGAGCGAATTCGCTTTTGGTTTCCGCCATTTCATATCTTTAAAAAGGCAAGCTATCTTCGTCGTCACTTTTAAAAGTATTAGGTAGTTCGGTAGTGGGGCGTGATGAGGTAGAAGCCGTAGGCATTGCCTCAACAGAAGAGGCACTAAGGGACTCAATTTTCCACGCTTTTACGTCGGTGTACCAGCGACCGTTGTATTCACGGCTTTCGATGTCAAAAGATACATTGACGTCATTGCCAATCTGTAGCGCACTTTCATTGATTTTGTCTCCCCAAGCAGAGATACACACTTTTTTGGGATATTGCCCTTCGGTTTCAATGACAAAATCCTGTTTTTTCCATGCGCCGTTTTTGCCTTCTCCAGTCTGTAAGGCCAGTAGTTGAATTACTCTTCCTTTGATGTCCATAATATGATAGATGCTCGAAATTCGATGCGATTTTGGTGATAGTATATAAAAAAAGCGAGCTATCAGTATTATCTACCAGCTCGCCTTCTTATGGATTGAATACTGGGCTTAGTCTTTGAAGAATTTTTTGTAGTTACGCTCTTGACTTTCTAAGAGGCTTCCTACCCAAAATGCTAGTCCAAGCAATGTAGCGTAAAATATAAGAGTACCAATAGTTCTTAAGTCCATTATATTGATTTTGATTTTGTGAAACCTTTTACAAACTGTACAAAAGTAATAAGGGGAGCAGGTTAGATACAAGTTTAATGCTTGTTTTTTTAAGAATTTCTCTGCTGATTCTTATCAATCTAAAGTACTCCTTTGGTAGAGGGCAACACATCCAGTGCCTTGAGGTCGCGTTTGACTGCCATTTTTATGGCTTTAGCCCAACCCTTGAAAATCGCCTCAATTTTGTGGTGTTCATTGCTGCCTTCGCATTTGATGTTGAGGTTGCATTGAGCGGTATCAGAAAAAGATTTGAAAAAATGATAAAACATTTCGGTAGGCATTTCTCCGATTTTTTCGCGTTTGAAATCCGCATCCCATACTAGCCAAGGGCGTCCTGAGAAATCAATAGCGACTTGTGCGAGGGCTTCGTCCATTGGAAGCAAAAAACCATACCTACTGATGCCCCGCTTGTCGCCCAAAGCTTTACGATAAGCTTCTCCTAGCGCTAGGGCGGTATCTTCGATAGTATGGTGCTCGTCGATGTGTAGGTCACCTACTACCGATATTTTCAAATCAGCACCTGAATGTTTGGCCAATTGGTCGAGCATATGGTCGAAAAAACCAAGCCCAGTTTGCATTTCTGATTTTCCGCTACCGTCTAAATTAAGTTCTATTTTGATTTGGGTTTCTTTGGTATTGCGCTCTACTGATGCAGTGCGGGCAGGTAAGCGCAAGTGTTCATAGATTTCATCCCAATTGTTGCTAACAAGCGTAATGGCTTTTTTGAGTTCGGGAGTAAGGTTGTCGGGCCATTCGGGGGCAATAAAAATGGCTTTTGCGCCGAGATTGACGGCAAGCTGAACGTCGGTAAGGCGATCGCCTATTACGTAGCTATTGGCCAAATCATAATCTTCACTGAAATACTCTGTCAATAAGGCTATACCGGGTTTGCGGGTAGGGGCATTTTCGTGAGGAAAGCTACGGTCGATATGAATATTTTGAAATACCACACCTTCTCCTTCAAGGGTCTGGAGCATTTTGTTTTGGGCTGGCCAAAAAGTATCCTCAGGAAAAGAATCAGTACCTAGCCCGTCTTGGTTGGTCACCATCACAAAACCATAGTCGGTGTCTTCGGCAAGGCGCCGTAAATTAGAAATCGCTTTGGGTAAAAAAGCCAGTTTTTCTAGTGAATCTACTTGAAAATCAACGGGAGGCTCGACGATAATGGTCCCGTCGCGGTCTATGAAAAGAAGTTTTTGCATTACTTACTTAGTTTAAACTGCGAATATCGAACTTAGCAGCTCGTTTTTTTATAAATTGCTTGAAAATTTTCTTGATCCAAACTAAAAACTTGATGAAAAAAACACTCCTTTTTAGCGCTTTACTGGCGACAGCACTAGGGCAAGCTCATGCCCAAAGTGGCCTCAAGCCAGTCATAAACCAAGCCGCCGATGCAATCGAAAGCAAAGTAATTGCGTGGCGGCGCGATTTGCATGAGCATCCCGAGCTAGGGAATCAAGAATTCAGAACAGCGGGTATTGTGGCTGAGCATCTGAAAAAATTAGGCTATGAAGTGCAAGAAAAGATAGCCGTAACGGGCGTAGTGGGTGTCTTAAAAGGAGGAAAGCCTGGCCCTGTGGTGGCCTTACGTGCCGATATGGATGGGCTTCCAGTGACTGAGCGTGTGGATGTTCCTTTTAAATCTAAAGTAACTACTGAATTTAATAATCAAAAAACGGGTGTTATGCACGCTTGTGGTCATGATAGCCACGTGGCGATTTTGATGGGTGTAGCAGAAGTATTGGCTTCGGTGAAAAAAGACCTTGCTGGTACGGTAAAACTGATTTTCCAACCTGCCGAAGAGGGCGTCTATACGGGAGGGACTTTTGGTGCCAATCGTATGGTAGAAGAGGGGGTTTTGGAGAATCCCAAAGTAGATGCCATTTTTGGTTTACATATCAATTCTCAAACCGAGGTAGGTACTATTCGTTATCGGCCAGGTGCTACGATGGCAGCAGTGGACCAATTGACTATCAAGCTCAAAGGAAAACAAACCCACGGTGCCAATCCTTGGTCGGGCGTGGATCCCATTGTGACGGCTTCGCAAATTGTGATGGGACTACAAACGATAGTAAGTCGGAATGTCAATATTACCGAAAATCCTGCCGTGGTAACAGTAGGTGCTATTCATGGCGGTATTCGTTACAATATTATTCCAGAATCATTAGAAATGATTGGCACTATCAGGACTTTTGGGGATGAGCAGCAAGCGTTGGTTCATCGTCGTATCAAAGAGATATCTAACCACATCGCCGAAAGCGCAGGTGCCAAGGCCGATGTGGAGATAGGAATAGGGTATCCTGCCACAGTCAATGACCCCGCCCTGACCGATAAGATGATTCCGACTTTAGAAGCGCTTGCGGGAAAAGATAAAGTACTCATTACCCCTGTAGCGACGGGAGCGGAAGATTTTAGTTACTTCCAGAAAAAAATCCCGGGTTTCTTCTTCTTTTTAGGAGGGATGGCCAAGGGCAAAAGCCCATACGATGTAGCCCCTCATCATACTCCCGATTTTTATATCGATGAGAGTGGATTTACTTTAGGGGTGAAGTCTCTAAGTCATTTGGTGGTAGATTATATGGCTATGAATGCCCCACAGGTAAGCTCTCCTAAAACCAAAAAAACAGCTAAGTAATTTTACTATAGCGCTACAATCATACAAAATCGGCTCGCATATCTTGCGAGCCGATTTTGTATGATTGTAATTTGCCCTAAAATGTAGATTTATTTTTTAGCGGTCAGCCATACGCCTAGCATCACCAAACCACCGCCTATAATGGTACTCCAAGTGAGTTTTTCGCCCAACAAACTTACCGCTATTAATGCCGCAAAAACGGGCGTAAGATTGCCTACCACAGCGGCTTTGGTAGCGCCTATTTGTTGTACTGCTTCATAATACCAGATAAAACCCAGTGCAGTGGCAGTAGTGGCCATGTACAATACCGACGTCAAAGACTGCCAACTACTGTGGGCGATTTGGGAAATAAGATCGTGTTGTAAGGCGGGGCCTAGCAATAGTAGCGCTCCTAAAGTGGCCGAATAAGCACTCAAAGTCAGAGCGGGCATTTGGCGCAAAGTGATTTTTCCTACCAGCGTGTACACGGTCCAACTTATGACACACCCCATGATAAGTAGCTCTCCTAGTCCCCAAGTATTGTCAGAAAATAAAGCCATAAAATCCCCACGCGTAAGCACCACTATGGCCCCCACAATAGATAAAACAATGCCCATCCATTTGATAAACGATACCTGCTCTTTTAAAAATAGCCAACTTCCGAGTGTCACACTGACGGGTACAAAAGCAATCACTAATGAAGCCCGAACGGTACTCATGTATTGCATTCCTGAAAAGAAGAATACATTGTAGAGAAAGACTCCGGTAAAAGCGGCGACCAATACCAAACCCCATTGACTTTTGGTAAGGGCGGGAAATTTGCCGTTGGTACGATACAAAAATGCCATCAATAATAAAGAAGCTAAAACAAAGCGCAAGCAAGAAATCGAATAAGGACCTAATGATTGGAGGGCGATTTTGCCAGCGGCAAAGTTGGTACCCCAAAAAAACACTGTGGCAATGAGCTTTAAGTAAGTGAGGCGCATAAAAAATAAAGAGAGGATACGTATGAGTAAAAAAGAATTATCGCTAAAAGTTCAGCAAAAGCCAATCTAAGTGTAATATTTCTATTTTTGATTTTCGTAAATGAATTGTAGCCTTTAGGTGAATAAAAAAATAAACAAATCATGACAAAAAAAATCAATATCAACGACTTTCGTTTCGACGGAAATCAAAAGTTTAGTATCAAAAAAGTAGCTTCCAAAATCGATGATTTATACGAAGATAAGGCTGATTATGAGGCTAAATTGAAAGATTTTCGTACTACGATGGATGAGCTCCAAAGTCGCATGTATGCCCATAGCCGATATGGATTGTTGGTGATTTTTCAGGCGATGGATGCCGCTGGTAAAGACGGCACTATCAAGCATGTGCTTTCGGGAGTAAACCCCATTGGCGTAAAGATTCAATCTTTTAAACGGCCTTCCGAACTCGAACTTGACCATGATTTTTTGTGGCGTCATCTGGTACATTTGCCTGAGAGAGGCAATATCACCATATTCAATAGGAGTCATTATGAAGAAGTATTGGTGGTAAAAGTTCATCCCGAAATTTTGCTAAAATCCCAAAAACTTCCGACAGAGCTTACCAAAGACTTGGATAAAGTATGGAAGCATCGCTACGATGATATTGCTCATTTTGAGAAGTACCTTTACCGAAATGGAATTCGTACGGTGAAGATTTTTTTGAATATCTCACAAAAAGAGCAGGGCGAAAGACTGATTGAGCGCATTGCAGACCCTTCTAAAAATTGGAAGTTTGAAGAGGGAGATGTTAAAGAAAGAGGGTTTTGGCAGCAATACATGGAAGCTTACGAAGAAGCTATCAATGCCACTGCTACCGAAAAAGCGCCGTGGTATGTGGTACCTGCCGATGATAAGAAAAATATGAGATTGCTAGTGGGACAAATTTTGATTTCCGAACTTCAAAAATTGGATATGTCGTATCCCGAAACTACCCCCGAACGCCAAGTCGCACTTCAAAAATTGATGGCTACGATTGAGGAGCAAGACAAAGACTTGTGAGCGAATGGATGCATTTCTTTAATCATTCAAACTCATAAGGTAAAGCCGCTCTACTTTTTCGCGAGCCCAAGGGGTTTTACGCAAAAACTTCAAACTTGATTTGATGCTTGGATCATACTGAAAGCAGCGGATATTGACATATTCGCTCATCACTTCCCAACCGTAGTGAGCTACGAGGTGGTTGAGCATCATTTCGAGGGTGACACCGTGGAGAGGGTTGTTGGCTTGGGGATTGTTCATACTGCAAATATACGCAAGTCGGTATTGAATGAGTGTATTTGAAAATTTTTATCAAAACACAACGACTCCTTTAGCGTTGCGTCCAGCGTGCATATCCGCAAAAGCCGTGGCAAGCTCCTCAAGAGGATACGTTTTTGTGATCATTTTGTCTAATATCAAATCACCCTTGGCATAAAGCTCCTGCAAAATCGGGAAATCGATTTGAGGGCGGGCTTTGCCATAGAGTGGATTGATGTAGATTTTGTCCCATTCAAAAAGATTCATATCGATTTTGATTTCTTGCTCAATTCCACTGACTTGGCACGCTACCCCCGCATTTCGAATCATGGCTAGAGGTGCAGCGCCTAGCTCAGGAATGGCGGTACACTCAAAAGCATAGTCTGCTCCTCTTCCCGAAGTCAGGGTTTTGACTTGAGCCGCCGCTTTTAGTAGTCCTTCATCATTTTTATCGGCCAGAAGTATATCAGTAGCACCGTATTCTTTGGCCATTTCGAGTCGTAGTGGATTGATATCAACAGCGATGATTTTGGCAGCTCCTGCGATGCGAGCGCCCTGAATTACATTCAAACCTACCCCGCCTGTGCCAAGTACGACTACGGAGCTACCAGTTTTTACTTTGGCGGCATTGACCACCGACCCATAACCTGTCATAACGCCACAGCCTACAATTGCTGCCGACGGAAAAGGCATATCGACATTGATTTTGACACAAGCCGCTTCCCGTACCAAGGTGTATTCGGACATGGTGCCGAGGCTAAAAGCGCGCTCAATAGGTTGGCCGTTGAGCTGCGTTGAAGTCAGGGTGGCATGGCCTCCTGAGGCTTTGTTGCCTGCGGTAACGGGGGAGTTGACTTCACATATATGTTGATTGCCTTCTTGGCATTGAAAGCATTTATGGCAAGGAATGGCCCAATTGAGCATGACCGCATCACCTACTTGCACTTGGGTGACTTGCGGCCCCACGTGCGTCACGATACCTGCTCCTTCATGGCCCATTACGATTGGTTTGCCCCAAGATTGTGAGTCCCAATCAGTGTGGCAAACGCCCGCCGCTTTGATTTGGACCACTACCTCATCGCCTTGAGGAGCATCTAGGCGCAAAGTCTGGATTGAGAAACCGCCCTGACCGTTGGCGATAGCGGCTTTGGATGCTAGAAACATCGTTTATTTAGCTTGGGGGTATTTGGATAAATCAGGACGGGCAAAATCGGTAAAAATACTATCAGGGAGTTTGTCAAAAACCATAATGTCGGTCAAGTCACGGTCGCCGCGCTCGCCAGAAAGATAGATTTTGCCGTGTTTTTTGTAGTCCGTCCAAGGGCGAATGAAATTAGGCTTTTCGGCATCATATTTGGCAAAATACGCCCACTGCCATACCATGGGGTTGGTTTTTTTTACCCAAACCTTGTATTTATTGTCGGGGGTATTGCCTACGCCTTTGAAAGTAAGTTGGAGAAGGTCAGCTTCTACACCGTCTTGGGTTTTGTCTTCTCCTAGATACTTGAGTGTCACGCCCGAATCTTTGAGTTTGAAAGGCATCACTAGCCAATAGCTATCATTGATCCAAGCCCCTTTGCCGCTACGTACGTATTTGGCGATAGAGTCGGGGGCTGTTTGTTCTTGGCCATACTTAAAAACCCGCCCTTTGTCGGTGTTGATATTAAGCAGTATGGTTTGGTCATTGTTGACATTGTCGATTCGTACATTGCCGGTCCATTTGTCCCAGATAAGTTTGCGATTACCGAAAAAATTCCAAGAGATGTAGCGGGTTTTGTCCCAGTTTTTGCGTCCGCCCATGTTTTCCATGACTTGGTCGGCAATTTGAATCGCTTTGGCATCAGAGCCCGCTTCATCAAAACCAGACGCTGCTGGATTTTTTTGTGAAAAACAGGTTATACCTGCCATAAAACATAGAAGGAAAAAGACAGAACGTGAGGTCATTGGTATAGTTTTTTATGGAAAATTAACGCTTAACGCAAAGTTTACATACGTGATTGACATTTATCACCAAGTTTACTGATTTTTATCATATCATTTCATCTTTTATCTACACAATTTTATGGCATCCAACCAACCTCAAAAAACAATGAGAACGATTTTGGTTCCGACCGATTTCTCTGAAAATTCGCAAAAGGCTTTGGAATTAGCCCAAGAAATAGCCGAACGTTATGACGCAGGACTCTTTTTGGTACATGCGTATCACCCCCCGGTGGTAGATCCTAATCTTCCTGCGGATGCATTGATGGTATTGACCGAGCAGACTGAGAAAATTGAAAGTGAAAAACTAGAATCGTGGGCGCAAGAATGCCGGGCCAATGGCTACGCTTGCAAAAGTAAATTGGTGTTTGGGAGTGCGGTAGAGGTGGTTTTGGACGAAATCAAAGCCGAAAAACCGCTTTTGGTTGTAATGGGGCGTACTGGCAAAGGCGGCTGGCTCGACAAAATCATGGGAAGTGTCGCGTCGGCAGTGGCCTCTAAGGCAACTTGTCCGGTGCTGGTATTGCCGCCACAAACTCAGACGATTACTATTAAAAAAATAGTGTATGCCACCGAGCTTGAAAGACCCGAAGAAAATGCCCTAGGGTTTGCTTTCAACCTGGCTGAACATTTCAAGGCGGAGCTTGATTTGGTAAAAGTAAATGCACCTTTTGAAGTCAATGTGTTTGACGATGAGCAGTTTGTGAATGACATCAAAGGCGTATTTGGGGATAGAAAATACACGCTTCATACCATCGATGATGAATCGGTAGTAGGAGGGTTGCAGAAATATGCGGATGAAAATCAGGCGGATTTGATTGTGATGTCTACACGCAAACGCGATTGGCTATCAAGTATTATCAATCCGAGTGTGTCTAAAAAAATGGTATTGGCGACGCACATCCCCGTATTAATTTGTCATTTAGAAGAAGCTGTGCTAGCATAGCTTATTTATAAAAATCTTGCGAGAATGGGTTGTTTAGAGTACACCTGAGTCTGGTTAGGCTCAGGTGTCTTTGTTTTTGGACTTTATTTTTTCAATCCAAATCAGATAGATATTTTGGGAAGAGCGTTTTTGTTGAGGCGTATTTACGTTATTAGCCGAAAGCTTAATCATGGGTATTTCTTCTTCTCTTTTGTGAGCGTAGATTTTTGAGATATGGTTGATTTGGATTTTTGACAAGTCTGTTTGAGTGATGCGCTCTCCATCCACAAAAATGTCAATATCGTTTTTGAATTCTTCGTACAGCGCAAGACGATTATCGGAGCTAATGTAAAGCATCGTATGTCTTTTTTGAGTGTCACTCGCTTCCTTCAGTTGTACTTGATTCCCTGTCCAAGTATATGCCCATTTTTTTTGAACCTCCCAACTTTTTGTAAAGCTTGGTAGTTTGCCTTGGTGATGTTCTTCTACGATAACGGTATCGCCTTTGTGGGATGTTTTTATTTCATAAACATTGTTATCTACTTCTAATTTTTTTTGTTCCCCAAGTTCTTGTTGCGTATCTGTGATAGATTCAGAGTTGATACTAGGCTGGCACATCATTGTTGAAAATGCCACAAACCCAAAAGTAAAATATCTCCAAGCATTACAAGAAGAAGGGCGGCGATTCATCATCTGAACTCTTTTTTTGAGCATTGATTGATTGAAATGATTCGTAAAAGCAAAGTGTTCGGGATTAGTAAGAGGTTTCATGGCTTTAGTAAGTATGAATAAGAACAAATGATTGAGGCTTATATAAATTTTTAGCATCATAGATTACAAAAGATGCAAACTCTTTGATTTGATTGGGAGCTAGTTTGCTTACATACTCATAAGAAACGGGAAAACCATTTTGTCTAAAAAGAGCGCCTCTATTTTCTAATGCTTTTTTCAAAACTTCATTAGCAGGCGTATTAATTTTATACGTAGGTGTCCCCTCAATTCCTTCAAAGGGATTTTGAGTAAAGCTATTAGTTGACATATAAAGCAACTTATCCCACGACATGCCGTGCTTTATTTTTAGCTCAGAAATTTCGTATTGCAAAATTCGGCTAGAGAACACTTCCTTAGCACTTGCTTCATCTTCTTTTGCTATCTTTTCTAAAGTAGAGGAGGATGGTTTGAGAGAAGATGAAAACTGATTTGTATGAGGGTTGTACTTATAAAATTTAGATTTAAAAGGGCGTTTATGGCTTTCATTGCCATGAGTATATACAGAATTGTACCCTTTGCCGATTTGATAAGTTTCAATTTGTTTGATGAAGTTTTGAGAGTTGTCTAAGACGTATTTTGACACCTTAAAATCAATATCCTGCTTTTTCAATGCTTGCTGAATAATGGCTAAATCACCTAAAGAAATTTTAGGCGTAATCACCCATTCAAACTCGTTTTGGTTTTGATGCAAATACTTTGATTTTTCAGCCTCATCAATTGTAAGAGAAGGTTTGGAAAAAGAAAAAACTAAACCTATTGCCCCCGCGAATAAGAGATATTGTAACGCTGTTTTCCAAGTAACGGCGTTTTTGTTCATCATCTGAATGCGCTTTTTGAGCATTGATTGGTTGAAATGATTCGTAAAAGCAAAGTATTCGGGATTGGTGAGAGGTTTCATGGCTTATTGTCTTTTGTAGTGTACACTAAAATATTAATTTCGTGAAGATTGGATTTTTTGTCTTCTACTTCGTATTTGATAGCGTGTTTGAATTTTTCAATCGGAATGCTTTCAATATCAGACAATAAAGCAGGATTATCATTGAGTCTAAATTTAGCTTTATGGAGTGACTCATTTACTTTTATTACATCTTGGTGTTGGCTATTTGTCATAATGGCAAAAGCCTGATGAAAATGTGGAGTGGTTTCTTTGGTCAAGGATTTCGCCAAAAACATACTAGTAGGCACATTGTAAATGCCCAATTGTCGATACCTGTTTATGATTTCGTAGGAAGCTTGTGACCATCTACCATCAAAGTGAGCAAGCCAATTGTCAAGTTGGGCTAGATGCTTGAGGCTTTGCTCCTGAGGTGTGGTGCCCTCAAGTAGAGGGATGGTTAAGCTCGTTTTGCGACTCTGTTCCAAAGAAATAGTTTGGGGAGATTTTTGGAACAACAATATGACAGCAATAGGCTCGATAGGTCTAGAGTCCGTATCTTCTCCTCTTTTGATGAGGCGAGGCATAGAAGAAAAACTTTTGACTAACATTTCTGCTTTTCTAATGTACCTACCCGACGAATCCATTTGCCAAGTTATAATGTCTATTCCTAATCCATGTTGGTCTAATTCCTGACGAATTTTCACTAGCTCTTCAAATGGTGTTTTTGCCGTAATTAGTAGGTGTAGATAATCGCCCTTGTAAACCACATATTTGGTAGAAGAAATCTTAGGCACTGGGATTTCATTAGAAGTCGTTTCATTTCCTAAAGAAGAGTCTTGGGGAGAAGCCTTTTTGGTGGGAGTTTTCCATACAAAATCCTGCAATAGGGCCGCTGATGGGGTTTTGTGTACTTTTTTCAAAACCGGAACTTTCGTTAGGAGCATCACTTTAACTTGTTCCTGATAAGGTTTAGTAAAAGCCGCACACAACCAAATAGTAGCTATAAACAATCCATATTTTCCAACGACATTCCAAGCAGGCTTACGCTTGTTCATCATCTGAATTCTTTTTTTGAGCATTGATTGGTTGAAATGATTGGTAAATGCAAAGTATTCGGGATTGGTGAGAGGTTTCATGGCTTTAGTGGTAAGTAAAGATTAGAATATGGGCTTTTTTGTCTCTGAAGGCATCCTTGAAGCGGGCTAAGTAAAAATCTTGGACTGAGATTTTTTCAATCTCTTCAATGCTCGAAACCCTGCCATTCAAATACACTATGTTGCTGCGGTACTCTTCTCCAATCCTGATATAATTGTCACTTGATAAATTGATGCTAGTAGAAGTTTTATTTTGAGCTCTCAAATACTCTAAAGATGCTTTGGAATAATCACGAGAACCTCTTCCTCCTACTTTTCTGTCTGTTTCGATAACAAGGTAGTCGAGGTGACGGGCGCGTAAATCCTCAAGAGATGCGCGGTAATCTTCCTCTGCCAGTTTTTTAAATTCGGGCAAGGAAGGTTCTAATTCACTAATTCCCATTATGCCTTTTTTGTCAATAGTCGCAAAACCTGAAATGGATTGACAAGGTATGAACAACTCGGCGTCCCCAATGGCAGAGGAGGTACTTGCTGAGCCTTTTTTCAGACATATCACCCCGACACGTTGGTTAAATAATCTTAGTGGATCAAGCTTAAATTCTGTAGTTTCAAATTCTAGTCCGTATTTATTGAGCTCTTGCTGAATGGCATTTAGATCCGAAAGTTTTGATTTTGAGGTAACTAGCCAATAGAGCGTACTATCTTTATAAATCAAGTATTTAGTCGATGCAATAGCTTGTGAAGTAGGGATAGATTTGGCCGGAATAGAGATGGTGAGAGAGTCTAAGGTGGTGATAGGAGTGGGGGTTTTCCATTCAAAATCTCGTAAATTTTCTTTGGGGATGTTCGGAGATACCATCAAAACAGGTTGAAGCTCAGGTATTTTTTTTATAAGATTCGTTTTTACTATTTCCTGATAAGGTTTAGTAAAAGCCGCACACAACCAAATAGTAGCTATAAACAATCCATATTTTCCAAAGGCATTCCAAGCAGGCTTACGCTTGTTCATCATCTGAATTCTTTTTTTGAGCATTGTTTGATTGAAGTGATTGGTGATAGAAGGCGTTTTGTTGCCTAAGGTATTTCGTAAAAGATGATACTGATAAGACTTTTTCTCGATACCGCTGTCAAGTACGGCGCGGTCGGTGATAAATTCTAGCGTCTCTTGGACGAGTTTTTGGTGCCACCAAGCAAAAGGATTAAACCAAAACACAATCTTCAAAAGCTCTGCCGTAAGCATATCAATACTGTGACGTTGATGAGCATGTATACATTCGTGGATAAAAATCTGATTCCATTCGTCTTCCGTATAAAGTTCAGGATTGGAAAAAATCCAGTTGAAAAAAGAAAAAGGAGAACTGATTTTAGGATTTTCAACCAACGTAATGTTGTATTCTGTGGTGCTAATTGAACTCTGACCTTTGAGCCTCCACAACACGCCAATCTGTATCAGAAGTTTTATCAACAATCCTCCCGCTACCAATGCATATCCAATTGTAAGCCAGTCCCATAGCGTATAATCAGTCTCTCGCGTAGAAAGTGAGACAGGCGCAGTAGAAGAAGGTGGAGAAGTGGAAGGCACCGAAACCGAAAGAGGAACGGTAGCGACAGACGGAGGAGCGGTAGGCAATACCCTCGCAACAGCTTGAGCAGGCGCATCAGGCAACCACTCAAAATCGGGTAAAGGCACAATCGGCAACAGTAGCGTAGCGGCAACATTGAGCCACAAAAGCCACCGATTCACTTGTAAAAAAGTTTCCTTCTTGACCAGCCACGCATAAGCAGTGGTCAAAATCGCTAAAACCAAACTGGCTTTTAGAAGATAAAAAAACAGCGCGTACGGCATGGCAGTAGAGGTTTAGGTTTTGTGGCTAATTGCCCTTTTCAATCATTTGCAATATCTCGCGGAGTTCCTCAGCACTTACTTTGTCATTCTTGGCAAAATAAGACACCATATTTTTGTACGAATTATCAAAATATTCGCCTACCAACTTATTGATAACAAATTGATTTTGATAGTTTTCCTTGCTTATAAGTGGAAAGTATTCGTGGGTATTGCCATAAGAATGGTGACCTACATAGCCTTTTTCTTCGAGGTTACGAATGATAGTCGATACTGTGTTGTAGTGCAAAGGCGGGTCGGTAAAAAATGGCAAAAGGTCTTTTACAAAAGCGCGTTCGGCTTTCCAGAGTGCCCGCATAATTTCTTCTTCTTTGTTTGTTAGTTTTTCCATAGCTCAAATATATAACTATAAACGTAGTTTTCAAACTATTTTTATAGTTTTTGTAAAAAAATAATTTAGCTTATGAATTTTCTGGGTGTTTTGAAACCATTTAGAAGGATTTTGGTTAAAATTGTATGTAAATACATTTATATTCATCTTATCCCATTTTCCAATGAAAAGACTGATTTTGTTAGGGGCAATGTTTGCTTTGCAGGCATTTATTCAGCGGCCCGTCGAGGCACCGATTCCATTGTGTCAAACCTCTCATGACATGGCAGCGTGGGCGGCAGATGCCAATTTTATGGCCATGCATGAGGCACCTGCGGCTTATCGTTATGCTGGCAAAGGGGAAACTATTACCTTTCCGACGCCCGATGGTAAAACGGGTTCTGGCTTTTTGATTAAAGCGCCCAAGAAGTCGGATAAGTGGCTTTTTGTGTACCAAGAATGGTGGGGACTCAACGACCACATCAAGCACGAAGCCGAAACATACTACAATGATTTGGGGAATGTCAACGTGTTGGCTTTGGATATGTACGATGGTCAAGTGGGTACTACTCCGCAGGAAGCCGGAAAAATCATGCAGTCAGTACCACAAGAACGTTTGACGGCTATCATGCAAGGCGCCTTAAATCACGTAGGCAAAAAAGCCAAAATTGCGAGTGTAGGCTGGTGCTTCGGTGGAATGTTGTCGTTGAAGTCGGCCTTATTGGAAGGTAAGCAAGCCATAGGCTGTGTGATGTACTATGGTCGTCCAGAGCAAGATGTAGAAAAACTTAAAACCTTGAACGTGGATGTATTGGGTATTTTTGGAAAACAGGACAAAGCTCCGTCGCCTGAAATGGTAGAGCAGTTTGAGCAGAATATGAAGGCTGCGGGCAAACAAGTGACTGTGAAAATGTATGATGCGGTACACGGCTTTGCCAATCCAAGTAATCCTAAGCACGATGCAACGGCTACGGCAGATGCTTATAAGCATTCAATTGAATACTTGAAGAAGAAGTTTAGCTAAAGCACTGCCTTTCTCCTTTGTCACCCCGACGCAAGGAGGGAACTGAGCCACTTTGTGGTGGTGTAGATTCCTCCTTAGGTCGGAATG
>VFQP010000270.1_pt1 | contig 123038 bp, 110 predicted proteins | sample 3512351 | NCBI WGS metagenome assembly VFQP01 (sample SAMN10412372, study PRJNA504923) | tailings metagenome | isolation source: Relicate 1 Philex TSF1 revegetated site | place: Philippines: Tuba, Benguet | collected 2017-08-29
AGTGGATTTCCTCAATTATAAAAACTATTTAAAATGCTTTGCGAAACTTTGCGAATACTTATTAAATCTTCGCGTTAAAATTAACCGCAAAGAAATAAGGATTTACGCTAAGAACGCAAAGTTGAATTGTAAGCATTTCGCCGGCGTCCCCGCCAAAAAGACAAGTGGATTTCCTCAATTATAAAAACTATTTAAAATCCTTTGCGAAACTTTGCGAAAACTTATCAAATCTTCGCGGTAAATTAACCGCAAAGAAATAAAGAGATACGCTAAGAACGCAAAGTTGAATTATAAGCATTTTGCCGGCGTCCCCTCCAAAAAGGCAAGTGGATTTCCTCAATTATAAAAACTATTTAAAATGCTTTGCGAAACTTTGCGAATGCTTATCAAATCTTCGCGGTAAAATTAACCGCAAAGAAATAAAGAGTTACGCTAAGAACACAAAGTTGAGTTGTAAGCATCTCGCCGCCCTTGTTGGCGTCCCCGCCAAAAAGGCAAGTGGATTTCCTCAATTATAAAAACTATTTAAAATGCTTTGCGAAACTTTGCGAAAACTTATCAAATCTTCGCGGTAAATTAACCGCAAAGAAATAAAGAGTTACGCTAAGAACGCAAAGACTTTATCTCCAAATTGTAAACCTTAATTATGCTACGTGAAGGGCAAAACTGCCGAAGTTTACAGCACAACAGGTTGTTAATTAAACCCGATAGCAACAAAAATACTTTTTGATGCGTCATTTCGAACGCAGTGAGAAATCTGTTAGTTAATAATTCTATTTTACAGATTTCTCCCGAAGGTCGAAACGACGACAACAGAAGACAAAAAAGATTGAAGTGTATAGCGGGGCTTTCGGAACCCAAGAACCACTACAACTGCTTTTCTAAATATAATCAAATATGCTATACCCAATGATTAATTCTAAAATCGTAAATCTATTCGTATCTTTGTGGCATGAAACATCAATCAGCTATTTTATTCGTTTTAAGGTTTTTATAACCTGAGCTGAAAATACTTCCGTTTCAACAATTCCAAAACTTATATGCTACACCCAGAGATAGAAAAAAGAAAAACCTTTGCCATTATTAGCCACCCCGATGCAGGAAAAACTACCCTTACCGAAAAGTTTTTACTTTTTGGTGGCGCAATTAACACTGCTGGTGCTGTAAAACGTAACAAAGCTAACCAAAGCAATACTTCCGATTTCATGGAAATTGAACGCCAACGTGGGATCTCGGTAGCTACATCGGTAATGGGTTTCGAATATAATGGCAAACGCATCAATATTTTGGATACCCCTGGTCACAAAGATTTTGCGGAAGATACTTACCGCACACTATCGGCAGTGGATAGTGTGGTTTTAGTAGTTGACTGCGTAAAGGGTGTAGAGGAACAGACCGAGAAACTGATGTCGGTTTGCAGGATGCGTAATACGCCAGTAATTATCTTCATCAATAAAATGGACCGCGAGGGTAAAGAACCTTTCGATTTATTAGACGAAATTGAGCAGAAACTGAACATAAGTTTATGTCCGCAGAGTTGGCCAATTGGCCAAGGGCATACTTTTAAGGGAGTATACAGCATTTATCACAACCAATTAAATCTCTTCCATTCGGATAAAACTAAAGTAACCGACTCTGTAGTAAAAGTAAACGACCTTAATGATGATGCCTTGCTAGATTATTTGCAAGAAAAAGAAGTTGGCACATTAAAAGACGAAACCGAATTGGTAAACGGTGTTTATGGCGATTTAGATATTTCGATGTACAAAGAAGGTTTGCTGGCCCCAGTGTTTTTTGGCTCGGCTATTAACAACTTTGGTATTAAAGAACTACTGGATACTTTCATTGAAATTGCACCTAGTCCGCGACACCGCGAGGCAGAGGAGCGAGATGTGATGGTGGATGATAAGAATTTTAGTGGCTTTGTGTTTAAAATCCACGCTAACTTAGATCCAAAACACCGTGATAGGATAGCTTTTTTACGGATCTGCTCGGGCAAATTTGAGCGTAATAAATTTTACTACCATACCCGTCAGGATAAGAAAATGAAGTTTGCCAACCCTATGGATTTCATGGCCAACGAAAAAAGTTTGGTAGAAGAAGCTTGGCCTGGAGACGTTGTTGGTCTTTACGATAGTGGTAACTTTAAAATTGGAGATACGCTAACAGAAGGCGAAAAACTACATTTCAAAGGTATTCCTAGTTTCTCGCCAGCTATTTTTAAAGAGGTAGAGAACATGGACCCGATGCGAACCAAACAGTTGGAAAAAGGTATCGAGCAATTGACTGACGAAGGTGTAGCCCAACTTTTTGTAATGCAACCCGGTAACCGTAAAGTAGTTGGTGCCGTAGGCGAATTACAGTTCGAAGTAATCAATTTCCGTTTAGAGCATGAGTACGGGGCAAAATGCCGTTTCCGTACCCTAACCTACAGCCGCTCGCGTTGGGTAACCAGCGATGACAAGAAGAAACTGGAGGAGTTTGTAAAACGCAAGCAACAGCATATTGGCACCGATAAAGAAGGTAATCCGGTGTATTTATCAGACAATGATTTTATGATCGAAATGACGAAACGTGATTACCCGGATATTGAGTTTCATACTACGAGCGAATTTAAGTAATTGCTTTAAATCATAAGTTTTTTTTAGCAGCGCAATTTTTGTGCTGCTATTTTTTTGCAGTCCCGCTTTCCGCTGTAGGCCTCGCTTCGTTACACTCTGCTCGGCGCTGCCGCTACAATCGGGGCTATTACCTAACGGAAACACTTTTAAAAACTAATGGCTATCGCTCTTCTGCTCTTCGGAGTTTGCAACTCCGAAGTCCTATCGCCGGGTCTGCCACTCGAACATGCAACAAAATCATGAAGCAGATTAAAAATTAAAGGTGTTCGAAACCTTAATTATTATGCAATAGCAATGAAATAATATCACCGCTCTGCGGTTTTCATATTACCTCTATTCATATTGCCATCATAATTTCAGCCCTACGGACTTTATGTTGGCCTAATTAAAAATCCGACGATACGGGTTGGGCATCACAAATCTTGAACAGTGAAAATCATCTTAAGTTTCTGCAGACAGAGCCTGGGATTATACCAACCTTGGCTTACCAACTAGATAGGTACGCTTTTGCTAGGCAGTAAAAATTGCGAGATTATACGATCATCTCGCAATCTTTAAAAATATGCCCTAACCTGCATGTTGCCAGTGTGCACTACATTTACCTCAGGAGATTTACGCCCTTCGTAACTAATATTAAGTTGTATACCGTTACCAATAGTTCTTTGCAAGCCCAAACCCCAAGTATAATTGTTGCCAGTCTGTAAACCCGATAGCATTTCGTAACCAATAGTGCTGTTACTTTCGCCAGTAAATTTATTGTTGATGTAGCTAACTTTACCCGTTAATACGCCCTTTTTTAATACGTTGTAACGAGTTTCGGTGGTAAAGGTTACATTTTGGTTCTTTTCGCCGCCAAAGGTGGCTGCGTTTTTCTGATTGCCATACACACCTGCAAAAGTTACCCTCAAATCTGCATTGAATTGGTAATTTAACTCTGGCAATACATCCAAGTAGCTAATCTGGTAATTGCGTTGTGCAAAAAGCTCGGAGGTGTAATTCTTACGTCCTTGGTTTAAAGTAAGGTTAAGGTTGGTACTTTTTATTGGAGCTGTCCTAATGCGCAGCCCTCGTTCGTTACGTTTTCTACTATCAAAACCGTTACTCAAAAAGCTTTTACCACCATCGGCCAAATAATTAAAATCTATCCCAAACTTTGGATTATTACGGTTAAAGAAAAGCGTATTACGCAGAAAAGAAGCTAAAGAAATCAAATTTGCGGCATCTATGCCGGTATGAAAAGGGTTATAAACCTCTAGTCCATTACTTGCTAAAATTTTTCTATCTATTTTATAAGAAAGTTGATTGGTAAACCTAATTAGCAGCTTCTGCAAACCTTTGTTTCCTTTTAAAATGGCACTTGGAGTAATACGGATACTCTGATTAACACCTGTAAAATTGGTACGCACATACTCGGTGCCTGCGGTAAAAATACGGATGTACTTTGCTTGGTCTGGAAAACGCGATATTTCAAACTCATTCAATTCTTTAATGCCATTACCGTTATAATCGTTCCAGGCATAAATTCCCTGGCCGGGCAACACTTCCAAATAAGTAATTTCACGGCGAGGCTCTTGCCCATTTCCAACCTCATAATAAACGGAAGTATTGAGGAAACCTTTCATCGCATTAAGGTTATAATCTAATCTGCCCACCAAGCTTTCGTCACTATTTACCGAAGCAAATCCGTTCTCATATTCCGTTTTGCGGTAACCAGCTGTTAAACTCAACCTAGAGTTTACATTTTTGCTTAAATCTACGCCCACATTTACACTTTGCGAATGCGAACTGTTCAACAATTGCGTTCCTCTAGGCAATTGATCTTGCCTAAAGCTGTAATCAATTTTATAACGGTTACTCTCTGAGGCTTTGCTTTGCAGATAAAACTTATAAATATGGTACGAGAGGCTATTTCCAGTAAGCAGATCTGTTTGCTTATCTGTAGTAAGGTTATGCTGCTGCTCAAAAACAAACCCAGCCAAGAAATTGAAAACCTCTCTATTGGCATCTAAATAGTGTTTAAAGAAAGTTCCGTTATTAGCGGTAGCATCAGAATTTAGCAAACTACCATCGTACTTTAAGCCATATTTCCCTGCCTTAAATAAGCTTTTCACTCTGTGCAAATAACCTTGATATTGGCCCTCTCGTGTAAATGTATTTAAGGTATAGCCGATATTTTGTTGATCGCTTTTAAACAACTGTAGCCCGGCAGTAAATAAATGCTCGGTTGCTGCTGTAGTTACTGCATCTAAGTTAAAATCTCGGTTAAACTCTACCGTGCGGTAACGTTCTATAGGCTTAAATGTTTTGCTTACATATTCGTAATTGGCAGATGTGTTGAGCTTTAAGCCCTTATCATTCAATACAAACGGATGTAGCGCATCTAGCTTTAAGCCATAACCAGATATATTGGCTACGCTTTTATCTGCGAACAGGTTAAGGTTGTTATTACTGAAGGCAAATTCGCTACTAAAAAGTGTTTGTTTTCGAGGTTTAAAATCTGCGGCTAATGTAATTAACTGCTGCTGTTTTGGTGTAACGAGTAACGTAATAGGCTCATAACTTCCCTGCATTACACCTGCAACAGGTGCTACAAATTCGTAAACTTTTCCGTTGGCTGCCGATTGGCTATTGATACGATAATTTCCCCGGCCTTCGCCTAAATAAGAAAAGCCAACACGAAATTTGGCCAAGGTCGGGTCGGTGCTGTACCGATAGTAATCTATACCACCTGGCGATGTTAACTTTTCGTACAAAACTTCATTTTCGCTAAATTCTACTTCTGTTACATTGGGATAATAAGCCTGCGAAATATCTCTTCCCAAGGTAGACATGAATTGCTTTTGATCATCATTTAGGGTTTGCAAAAAGGGCTGGTTTCGGTTGTCCTTTTCGTTGTAATAGTTTAGCCTAAAGGCCAGTTTCTCGGTCTCTATTCGTTGGTTTAAATAAGTAAGCGACCGAGAGTAGTTCTTATCAGAATACTCAAACTCTACCGATATTCTACTGTTAAGGTTAATAATTTGCTTAGCAGTAAAAGTAATTTCCGCAGTATTATAATCGATGATGTAGTCGTTATCTTGCCCACGCACCAAAGCAACACCATCAATAAAAACCCGTTCTGTTCCTGCAATTACCACAATATAAGCTTCGCCATTGTTGCCCGTTAAACGGTAGGGGCCTTGGTTTCCTTCCTCACCAACAATAAGGTTACGGGCCGAGCGACCTTTTGCAACCGCAGCGGCAACTGTTGTGCTGTAGCTAATTCCCTTCTCTGTTTTAAAATCATGACTAATCATAGCACCTTGCGTACGCTTATAAAAATTCATGAAGTAACTGTTTGGTCGTTTCAGTTCGTAATCTCCAGCGGTTAATGTGGTGCTGTCTCGCCTTAACTGTACAAAAACCCTGTCAAATTCGTTAAGTTGTTGCGTGTTTCCTTCGGGCTGTATGGGTAAATTATCATCAGAAATAGCGGCTAAAATCTCGATGTCATTCCCAATTTTTCCAGACATTTGCAACACCATGTTAGAATTTACCGAGAGATTTTGGTTGTTACCAAACATGATCCCTCTGGAAATACTGCCACTTTTGTTTAAGCCTTTCATAGAAAAAAGGGTGTTCTCTACTGTTTGAGGCTTGTAATTATAAAAACTGCTATTATCTATGGCCAGCTCTTCAATCAGTTTTACATCTTTATGGAAATAGCTTTTAGAGAATAAAATTGGAAACACTTTGTAGTTCAGCATCAGCTCTACCCCTTCTATTCCCTTCCATAAAAAGGTAGCTTTGGCATAGTTTATTTGATAGAGCGAACTATCTACAGGCAAATTTGTAGCGTATCGAATATGAAGAGACTGAGGCACGATACTTAAACTATCTAGTGTAATCACCTTATTAGTAGTACTAAGCTTTTTAAATCGTTGATTTGTATTTAGCTGTGCTTTTAATCCAGTATTTACCAAAATCACCAGAAGCGATATGAGGCCAACCCTAAACATCATTACACTAATGGAAAAGTAAGGTAGAAAATGGTTCCATTATTCAATACTGAGGTAAAATCTACTTTTCCGCCAGCATTTTCTATGGCTTGCTTTACAAAAGCTAAGCCCAAACCAGTGCCCGAAGATTTTGTGGTAAAGTTGGCCCTAAATATACTGCTCTGCAAACTTGGTTCAATGCCTTTTCCATTATCTTCCACCTCTACAAAAACCTGTTTTTCGTCGTTTGCAATATGTATTTTAACCACACATTTTTCTTTCCCATCGGCAGCTTCTATGGCATTTTTTAACAAGTTATTAAACGAGCGCAATAGTTGATCTTTATCGCCAAGCACTAATATTTCACGGTTGCTTCTGTTTAAAACATGTATTTCTACATGCTCCATTGAGCTAAACACCTCTTTAGCCTGTTCAATAATTGGCACCAATGCAATGTGTTCCAATTTAGTATCGGGCATCTTAGCAAAATTAGAGAACTCTGACGCAATGGTGGCCAAGCTATCAATCTGTTCTACAAACGATTTATTAAACCGCTCAAACTTTTGCTCAAAATTAGGGTCCTTTTCTTTCCAAGACTTTTCTAACAATTGCACACCCAGCTTTAATGGTGTCAAAGGGTTTTTAATTTCGTGAGCCACCTGCTTTGCCATTTCACGCCAAGCACTTTCGCGTTCGCTACGAGCCAATTTATTGGCACTTACCTCTAGTTCGGCAATCATTTTATTATACTCTTTGATGAGTACCCCAATTTCGTCCTGACGATGCCAAACCAACGGCTGATTTAACTGCCCCAGCTTGGTTCTACGTATGTTATCTTGTATAAAAGTTAGCGGACTGGTAATTTGGTTGGCCAAGAAAACCGCTAAAACCCCAATCAATACGAACACAAGTGCATAAATATTAATTAGCGTATTGATAAAAAGTCCAATTCTGGCCTGGTAATCTTCTTCGTTTGAATAGTAAGGGATACTGATATAGGCTATTGTTTGGTTATCAGCATTTCTTACCGGAGCATAAGCTGCAGCATAACTAAATTCGCCAATTTTTTCTACGGGGTTAATGTATTCAGATTTTTGTGCCGTAGCTAATTGCATGTAGGCCATTGGCCCCATTTTACGTCCAATGATACCCAAATCGTATAACCTAGGCAAGGTAGTTAGGTACAAGTTGCCACTAATATCGTACAAATTAAGGTAAACGCCGTTCACATCCGCAAATTGGTTAAACTCAAATTGCGACTCGCTATTGTTGCTGATAGTACCTGCCAGGGCAATCTGCTTTTCATAAGCCAGTTGCACTTTTCGCAATTTTTCCCTCACCTGTTCGGTTTGCTGTTCAAGGTATTGGTGTTTGATATTGAAAAAGGTGGTCCACCCAACAATTACCAACGTAGCCACAACAGACAGTACAATAGAAAACTGTATACGGGTTTTATAGAGAATCTTGTTGGCATTAATCATCAAATATTTATTGATGTTGAAGATACCACCTCTACTATCGCTAATGTTAACTGCCAGCCACACCACGATGTATACAAAAATGCCGAATATGATAAAGATGAGGAAGAAGAACGATAAAGTTGCCAAACGCACAGTAAATTCTACTTTCTCTAAACTAATAATTACTAAACGATTGTTTGCCGGCTTATAAACCGCATGGCTATAAGAATAATTTGGGGCATACTCATTTATAAACTCAATACGGTCTCTTTCGCCTTTAAAGCTGGTGTTTACCATTGGATAAACGTACTTTCCAGATTGGCTAAACAATTGGTTTTCTTTGTAAAATGCTAAAGAATATCTACTTAAATCTTCGTCGCTTTTAAGCTTACCATCTATCAATAAATCAGGGAAAAGCGTATTATAATCATAAGGCCTAGAGGTAAGTTCTACTATCATGGTGCCTAACAGCTCGCCCGCATCAAATATTGGTATAATACCGAAGTAATTTTGAAAGCCAAAAGTATCGTTAACACGATAAAAGTAGTTTGCTTGCTGGGCTTTTACCGCACCAAATTTCACCAAATTCTTATACTTAGCAATTGGCAAACTCTCAGCACTCTTTAAAGATCCGTCCTTATTATTGTATTCGAACATCTTATACTCGAAACGCGACAAGTAGCCATCTAGGTAATTTTTAGAAATATAATTATGAAAATTAGTCGTCTGTATCAGTAAAGGATGCTTAAAATAACTTACCACTTGCGAATCTGTAGAAAGTCCATTTTCTAGCAGCTCAATAGCATTTATCACCTTCGGATCATCCTGATACATCAACTTATCGGCAATGCCGGCTCTGGTATTGCGCTCTTTAGTATCTTCGAACCTAATGTATTTAATTGAGGTATTAGTGGCCATACACAAGAAAACCACCGCTAGTACCGAAATAGAAAACTTACTGCCTTGGATGTAATTGTTGTAAGCAATCATAAAAATTAGCAAAGCATACACCAAGTAAAACACCGTGTAGTCTGTTGCTAATTTATACACCGTAAAACCTAATACAATAAGCAAGAAAAGCCACAATTTTTCTTTGTTGCTTATTACAAATTGTTTCGTTAACATTAACATGGCGTTAACCATTAGATAAATGTTAAGCCAGGCTAAGCAAAGAATAACAATACTTATCCAACTTACCCACCCCAAATTTATAATGTTACTAATGTTGAATTCTATCTTTGAATAGAAAACCAAACCAAAAAACAAATCTTCGGTTAAAAAAGCAATTACAGATAATATTGCAGCGAAAAGCAAAAATAACAGGTAGTTTGCCACCCTTTTTGTAGCTATGCGCTTTGGCAACACGTAGACACTTCTATGAGCGTAAACAAACACCAAAATCCACGTAAAAGCCAATACATTTAACAACAAATCTCCAAGTGAGGGAAGAAAATCGCTTTCTGCATATATGGTTGGGTCAAATATCTTTAAATCAAACTGATGGTTAAGCCAAAAATACTTTAAGTCTAGCAACCTAAAGGTTATAAAGTATGCTGCTACTAACAAAGTTCCAAGTAGCACTTTACCCTTACGGGCCAGCCACAAGCCACAAGAGTTTACAAATAAGCTGACAAACAAAATACCTATCGCCCAAAGCCATAGTTCTATAGAGGTAAAGATATTGTCTGTGTAATTATTACTTAGTTTAACTGTAAAAAGATAATCTTTATCTAAGCTAAAAATCTCTGTAGTTTCTTTATCTGTAAAAGAAGCTATTTCTAGCGTATTGTTACTAAACAGCCCCGGCCAAATCTCATTCCGCAAATATTGATTTTCTATCGCAAACTGGGTTTTAACCGTTACAAGAAAAACAAACATGTATTCTCCAAGCGTTTTTTTTATGAGCTCGTAATACCCATTGGGCAGCAGAACGAAAGAAGTACCATCTTTTATCCTATCCACATTTTTGGGTATAGCTTTATAGGTACTCCAATATTCTAGTTCGCCTTGTTTATAAACCAATATATTGATACCACTGCTGCGATAGGTAGAAATAAACTCGCTAGATAGCTGATCGTCGACGCTAAATTTCTTTAGGTCTTCCAATCTATCGGGCATGGTAAGATAATCATAAATGATTCGCTCCCGGACTAATAAGTTTTCTTGAAGTTGATTTGCCTCATATTGCAACAGGTTTTTCTTAGTAATTGAGTTGCGCAAAGAAATGGCTGTTACAAAGCAACAAACACCTAATAGCAACATCAAAAATCTAATTTTTAGTCCTGTATTCAAATTTAACGGCTTTAAAATATAAATATACAGAAATGGGGCTGTGTAAAAAGCAAAATCTTTATTTCCAACGTATAAACACAGATAAAGTTGTAATGTGTTAGCAGTTACAACTTATCTTGGATGATTGCTTTTAAACAGCCCCAATAACTATTTCAAAAAACTAGGCGATACTTGCGCTGCTAGTTTGTACTTCTCTACTTACTTTCTTAACCAAGCCTTGTAATACATTACCTGGCCCCACTTCTACAAATTCGGCGCCACCATCGGCTATCATATTAGTTGCGGTTTGCGTCCATTTAACTGCTCCAGTTAATTGAGCAATTAAGTTTTCCTTAATTATCGCAGGATCGCTAGTGGGTTGGGCATTCACATTTTGATAAATTGGGCAAACTGGTGCGTTTATAGCTGTTGCTTCTATGGCAGCCTGTAATTCTACTTTTGCTGGTTCCATTAAAGGTGAGTGAAAAGCTCCACCTACATTTAATTTCAAAGCTCTTTTTGCACCAGCAGCAGTTAATTGCTCACAAGCTTTGTCAATTCCCTCAATGCTACCCGAAATTACCAACTGACCAGGACAGTTGTAGTTTGCAGGAACAACCACCTCTTCTATGCCTGCACAAATTTGTTCTACCACTTCGTCTGCCAATCCTAAAATAGCTGCCATAGTACTTGGTTGTATTTCGCAGGCCTTTTGCATTGCGTTAGCACGAGCCATTACCAATTTCAAGCCATCTTCAAAAGATAACGCATTGGCAGCAACTAAAGCAGAAAACTCGCCCAAAGAGTGACCGGCAACCATTTCTGGTTTAAAATCATCGCCTAAAACTTTTGCTAAAATTACCGAGTGCAAGAAAATTGCAGGTTGTGTTACGTTAGTTTGTTTCAGTTCTTCATCAGTACCGCCAAACATGATGTCGCTAATGCGGAAACCGATAATTTCATTTGCTTTTTCAAAAAGTTCTTTAGCTAGCGGGCTGTTTTCGTACAAGTCTTTGCCCATGCCTACAAACTGGGCACCTTGCCCCGGAAAAATATATGCTTTCATTTTTTTAGATTTGAAGATATGAGTATTGAGATGTTAGACATCGATCTAACCTGCATATCAAATATAAATTGTTCTATTGTTAAATTGATTTATTGTTGTGACTTACGAAATGCCGCACAAAACCTTTATAATTTCTGCAGTACCAAATCCTACTTCGTATCCCGATAGCTATCGGGACTAAAATCGTAAATCCCCTTAGTGTAAATCTGCCGTAATTAACCTTAAAAATTCTGCACGGGTTTTATCATTGTTCAAAAAACCACCGGTAAATGCCGATGTAGTTGTTACAGAATTTTGCTTCTGCACACCACGCATTGCCATACATAAGTGCTTACATTCCATTACTACGGCAACACCAGCAGGGTTTAACGTATCCTGGATGCAATCTCTAATTTCGTTGGTTAAACGTTCTTGCACTTGTAAACGGCGGGCAAAGGCATCAACCACACGAGGAATTTTGCTTAAACCAACAATGTGTCCATTAGGGATATAAGCGATGTGCGCTTTACCAAAAAATGGCAACATGTGGTGTTCGCACATTGAGAAAACCTCAATGTCTTTTACTACCACCATTTGGCTATATTCTTCCTTAAACATAGCCGAACGCAAAATTTCTTCAGGTTTAATATCGTAACCATGTGTTAAATATTGCAGCGCCTTGGCTACCCGCTCAGGTGTTTTTATTAAACCTTCACGCTCTGGATTTTCGCCCAGTTGTGTTAAAATATCTTTATAGTGTACCGCAACACCGTTAATTTTATCATCGTCATATCGTTCTATCTTTTGGTAGCCCAATAATTCATCATCATCGTGGTCGTGATTGTGTGCCATAGTTAGAAATTGTTAGCCGAAGTATTCGACATAGTTATTATCAGTTTCGTAAATTTTGATGCAATGTAGCTCTGCTCCACTTTCGTTCACATGAGGCTTTAAAATATCCCACACTGCAATTGCCAAGTTCTCTGTCGATGCCAATTTACCTTTCATAAAATCAACATCAAGGTTCAAGTTTCTGTGGTCTACTTTATCAATCACATGTGTATTGATTACCTGTTTCAACCACTTTAAATCTACCAAAAATCCAGTTTCAGGATTAACTTCTCCTTTAACTGTCACATACAACTGGTAGTTGTGACCGTGCCAATTTGGATTGGCACATTTACCAAAAACAGCTACATTTTCATCTTCTGTCCAATCTGGTCTAGCCAATTTATGTGCAGCGTTGAAGCTTTCTCTACGTGTGATATAAATCATTCTTAAAAAATAAAGTGCAAATATACAGATAATGAGATTAGCTGCACGGCTTAATGTAGCTACACTGTAAAAACATATAAAAATTTGAAAAGCAACTGTTGGTTTTCAGGGTTAGGCTTTTGTGCTGCCTTGTGCCATAAGCTTTTAGTTAGCCCTACATGCGTAATAATCATAAAACTCCGAATAAATCTATTTTAGTATTCAGGATAAGCCTTTATTAAATCATCAAATAAGTAGAGGTACTACTTTCCTCAAAACATCCGATTTTTGTAAATGATTATTTTTTAAGCACAAACGAAAATGCCTTGCAAGTTATTTACTCACAAGGCATTTCTCTTTATATCTTTAACTAAGAGCTAGCTCAATTCGCCCAGTACGGTAATACCACCTTTAACCACTTGATTAAGTTCTAAGTTTATTTTAGTGCCTAATGGCAAATAAATATCTACTCTAGATCCGAATTTAATAAAGCCAAATTGCTCGTTCTGAATTACTTGATCGCCTTCTTTTACATACCAAACAATACGGCGAGCTAAAGCGCCTGCAATTTGACGGAATAATACCGGTGCGCCATTTTTATGTTCTACCACTACCGTTGTACGCTCGTTTTCGGTACTCGATTTTGGGTTCCAAGCGGCTAAATATTTGCCTGGTTGGTATTTAAAAAACTTAACTACACCAGATATTGGGTTGCGGTTAATGTGCACATTAACTGGCGACATGAAGATGGAAACCTGCAAACGTTTATCTTTAAAATATTCTCCTTCTTCGGTTTCTTCTATCACCACTACTTTGCCGTCAGCAGGGCAAATGATTAGGTTATCGCCATTGGTAAATGTACGTTTAGGATTTCTAAAAAACTGTAATACGGTAAGGAAAAGTGCAAACGACAGAACATACACAAACCATCTTAGCACAAATGCATCAGCAAACCTATATTCTACAACAGCGTTGATAATGAATATAAAAAGTATGGTTAGGGCAATGGAGGTGTATCCTTCTTTATGTATGGTCATTTTAATTTGCTAATTAAGGTTTTAGATTTACGATTTTATAACTATCCCGAGCGTTAACCACGAGAATAATCTTATCTAACTTTTATTTACCTGCAAAACTCGTAAAAATTTATCACTTTTTGTTTGTCTTTTTTAAGCTACCTGCATAGGTTTCGGCTACTAAACCCTTCCCGATAGCTATCGGGAGAAATGGCATCCCAATTTTTTCATCGGGATAAAATGCAAAGCGGGACTATCGAAACGACAGATGTAGTGGCATTGCTTTTCAAAAATTTTCTAGCTGCGGTTGGTTTGATGTAAAGCTAAACTGCCCTGTAGATATGGTTCAGGTTTCTGCCCAACCCATCGTAATCTAGTCCGTAACCTACCACAAATTCATTAGGAATTTCGAAACCTATATAGTTAAGCTCTTTAATTTCTTCCTTTAATGCCTCTGGTTTAAATAAAAGTGTACAAACGGCTACAGAGGCTGGTTCTTGCTCGTAAATTTTAGCGAGAATGTACTTCATTGTTAGGCCGCTATCTATAATATCTTCGACGATAACAATATCTCTGCCTTTTAAATTTTGTGGCATCCCCAAGGCATCTTTAACCGAGCCTGTGCTGTTTGTGCCATGATAAGAAGCAATCTTGATAAATTCAGTTTCACAAGCAAGATCAATCTCTTTCATTAAGTCTGCGAGGAACAAAAAGCTACCGTTGAGTACGCCTATAAATAATGGATTTTTGCTTTCATAATCTACGTTGAGCTGTATGGCCATTAAACGAATACGTTTGGCAATGGTCTCGTCTTCTAATAAAAGTTCGAATTCTTTTTGGTGAACGCTGATATTAGTTTCCATTCTTTTCTTCTTCTTTTTGTCGTCGTCGCTCTTCGCGGCGCTCTTGCCTTATTTGTTTTTTGGTTTTTGTGGTATCGCTTGCAGATTGCACTTTGGTGGTGTCTTTTTTTGCGGCTCCGCCAAATAACCTATCGAACAAGTTTTTAGATTGATCCTGCATCCCTTCGGGCGTCATCATGTCGTCTTCGCCAATATCAATAGCATTGGTATCTATGGTGGTAGAATCTGGCAGTAAGTATTGCCTTAAACCTTCACGTAAACGTACATCGTAAAAGCCATAGCCTGTACTGTCTGGCGTAGTTAGGCCGCGGCGAGCCATAATGTTGCCAATATATTTAAAGTAAGGCAGTAAATATCCTTTTAACGTACCGTTGCTCATAAATTTATACAATGCTACTTTGGGCTTAGGCACAATATTAGCCAAGAAAATGCCTTCACCTACGGTTAATTCTGATGGTGTTTTACCGAAATAATGCCGCGATGCCTCGCCAATGCCATATACATTATTACCCATCTCTATGATGTTGAAATAAACTTCGAGCATTCTAGACTTGCTTACCAAACGATTGTTCTCAATTAGCCAAACAATTAAAATTTCTTCGGCCTTGCGTACTAAAGTTTTCTTTCTGCTAAGGAAAACATTTTTTACCAACTGCATGGATATGGTACTTCCGCCGCGTTTAAATTTTTTCTCTTTAAAATTTACGGCAATAGATTTACGTATAGACTCTTCCACAAAACCTCTATGTCTAAAAAACGATGGATCTTCGGCAGTAAGCAAGGCATTTTTAAAGTTTGGAGAAATGTTTTCTAGCCGTGTAAAATTAGAGTTTGATGGGCCAATGGTGATGTTTCGCATCGGCTTACCGTACTCATAAGGCGTGTAAATAAAGTCGGAGTTAATTTTGGTAAGATCCGTTTTGCCAAATTGAAGTACTTTAAAATCTGTAGGTGTTAAAGTAGAGCTAAATCTTACGCTATCAGGAAGCGAGGTGTCGAGATGAAAGTCCAAACTATACTTTAATTTTCCTTGTACCTTAATGCCATCTAAAGATTCGAATAAACCCACAGGAAAAGAATTGAAAATGGACTGCGCATCTTGTTCTGGTGCGTTCAGTTTCATCTCGTAGATTTTGTTGGGCGAAAGCGTGTACTTTAAATACGGATGGATGGAAGCGTTGCGTAAATAAACAGTTGATGTACTATCTAAGCATACAAAATTTTCGCCAATAAGCATATCTGCTTCTACACGAGCATCGGGTACAATAATATCATCTGCGGAAATACGGGGCTGGTTAATCAGTAAATTTTTAATGGCCCAGGAGCCAGAAATTTTGTAGTCGTCGCCACTAAAACTGGCCTCTTTCATCTGCGTTTTTACCGTATCGAAGTTGATTTTAGTGTGGAGTTTGTTTTCCAGATAAGGTAGTTCCACTTTCTTCCCGTCGGCAAACAACATTACATCCAGCTGTTTATCGCTGGGATCTAGATTGCCATTAATGTGCCAAACAGCAGCGGTATCATTTACTTGTATGGTCGATTTTAATTCTCCCCCATCAATAGTAGCGGTAGTGGTTAAAAATTTCACAAAAGCAGTATCGTTGTCGTTCAACTGCATCATGAAATTTTTGATCTCCATATCATCAGGTATTTTGTAGAACACTTGATTTAGAAGATTACTAGCCAGCTCACTTAAATTAACTTTGCTCTTGGTAGTTGTACTATCTTTTTTCTTTCTCTTTAAGATAAAATCGATATTGGTTAATGTATCTCGCATTACCAAGTTTAGTTTACCTTCGGTTAAGGTAACTTCCGAAAGCTTAACATCACCAAATAACAAAGGGAAAAGCTTTACGCCTATAGTGATATCGCCTATGGTGGTTAAGGTATCTCTATCTTTTGGCACCACAGAAACTTTATTCATACGTACACTGCTTAGGCCACTAAAGCCATATTCGCCAATTTTAACAGCTAGGCCATAATCTTTTTGGGCTTTATTAATGGCCTTTGCCACCATTTTGTTTAATAGGGCTTCTCTTTTGCTGTAAGCCACTGCGCCGCCCGCCAACAATACCAGCATTAGTATGCCTATTACCCAAGCACCAATTTTTACATATTTTTTAGGAATCCTAATTTTAGGTAACTGCATATATCTCTATAGAAATCATTGCTTTAACAAACGTAAAAAGCAAATGTTTAGTTCATAATCTAATTGCCTGCTTTACCGCCCGTACCAAAGATTGGAAATTACATATCGTTTCTAACAGGTTGTTGTCAGCTACGGCTCATTTTGCGTTAAAAATACAACAAAAAGCTAGATACAAAATTATTTATAGCTTATGTTTACTAATTTTGTTGCATGATAATTACCGAGGAACAAGTTTTAGCAGCGCTTAGCCATGTGGAAGATCCAGATTTGAAAAAAGATTTGGTTACCTTAAATATGATAAAAGATGTTAAAATTGAGGATAAAAAACTCTTTTTTACACTTGAATTGACTACTCCTGCATGCCCGATGAAAGACATGCTGAAGAATGCCTGTATAAATGCAGTGAAACATTTTGTAAATGCAGAGGCTGAGGTAGAGATCAACATTACTTCGCGAGTAACCAAACCGATGGATACAAGCCAGCTGAAGGCCATAAAAAATATCGTTTTAATTTCTTCGGGTAAGGGCGGTGTTGGCAAGTCTACTGTGGCTAGCAATTTAGCGGTTACCCTAGCTGCCGATGGAGCTAAGGTGGGCTTGATTGATGCAGACATTTACGGTCCATCTGTACCCATTATGTTTGATTTGGTGGGGGCAAAACCAAGTGCCAAAGAAACTGAAGATGGTAAAACATTAATTCTTCCAATAGAGAAATACGGCATTAAACTACTTTCGCTAGGGTTTTTCTCCGATCCAGATCAACCAGTGCCTTGGCGTGGCCCTATGGCTTCTAACGCAATTAAGCAACTTTTTAATGATGCAGATTGGGGAGAATTAGATTATTTATTGATTGATTTGCCTCCGGGTACGGGCGATATTCACATTACCATTTGCCAGAGTTTTCCAATTGCGGGTGCGGTAATTGTAACCACACCACAGCAAGTTGCACTTGCCGATACCAGAAAAGGGTTAGCCATGTTTGGTATGCCGGGAATTAATATTCCGGTATTGGGCGTAATAGAGAATATGGCCTATTTTACGCCAGAAGAACTGCCTGATAACAAATATTACCTTTTCGGTAAAGACGGAGGCAAAGAATTGGCGCAACGGTTTGAAGTGCCGTTTTTGGGAGAAATACCGCTAGTACAAGGTATTACCGAAGCTGGAGATCAAGGAGCGCCAATTTCGTTACAGACCACCCATCCGCAAGCCATCTCGTTTAAAGAAATTGCAGGAAAAATAGCACAGCAGATTTCTATCCACAATGTGCAACAAATGGCTAATTGCTAAATTTTTATTACTTTTATATTTTAAAAAATTACAAAATGGATTTAACAGCACGAGTAGAGGAAGCTTTAGAAACTATCAGACCTTATTTGATAGCTGATGGGGGAAATGTAGCTATTGAAGAAATCACATCAGACAATATCGTAAAAGTGAAACTATTAGGCAACTGCGGTTCATGTAAAATGAGTTTTATGACCATGAAAGCAGGTATTGAACAGGCTATTATTAAGGCCGTTCCTGAAATTAAAGGAGTAGAAGCGGTTGATTTAGCTGAGCAAGCGTAACACTTTTAACACATTTTAACCAAATAGAAACTCGATAGCATATACATTTGTTATATTATTGTATTACAGATGAGATATTCGTTAGCCCTCATATTATTATTGTTTGTTAGTTCGGTTTTTGGCCAAGATAAAAGCCCGCAAAACAAATTAGTTCAGTTTTCTGGTATTATTACAGATGCTGATAGCAATATTGTTGTGCCCTATGTTACCATTACCAATGTGAGCAATAAGCAGCAAAAATATGCGGCAAACTACCAAGGCTTTTTCTCTTTTGTGGCTAATCCTGGAGATACCGTAATGTTTTCTGCTGTTGGTTTTACCAGCAAAACTTTAGTGCTTCCTAAAACTATTACAGATAACAGGTATACGGCAATGGTTCAAATCAAATCAGAAATTGTTTACCTTAAAACCGTAAGAGTTAACCCATGGGCAACGGTAGAAGAGTTTAACAAAGACTTCCTTTCTCTAAAAGTAGCCGATGATGATATGGCCATAGCCAAGAAAAATCTTTCTCGCCAGAGTATTAATGGAATGAAGCTGACCCTACCTCGTGATGGTGGAGAAATTGCCAACTCTAACTATCGTTATAATTTCGATAGGATGATGAATGTAAATATGCGCCAAACCAATCCACTGCTCAATCCATTTGCCTGGGGTAAGCTAATGCAAGAAATCTTTAATGGCGATAAGGCTAGAAACTCGGACCAGTAAAAAATAATGATGATAAATAAACGCCTACTCTACTTCATCCCTATCTGTATCCTAACTTTAGGTTTACACGCTTGTAAAAAAGATAATTCGAAACCAACTACCTTAATTGGAAGCTGGGAATTAGAGAAGATCCATTTTATTGAGACAAATAAAACATATCCGCTAGATTCATTTAGAAATGTTATCTCAGCTAGCCTCACATTTAACTCAGATTCTTCTTTTGCTAAAACAGATAATTTTGGACGTGTGCAGATATTACCCCTTACAGATCGATCCAATTTTTTAATTGAGTTGTATGACACACCTAGACATCGACAAGCTAGATTTATCATCTACAATGGATACATAGACCAACCAAATACGTCATCAAAATTTAGCGTTAAAGGAAACGTTATCAACTTCGAAACAGAATATAAAGATGCTAATACTATTGTATCTAATAAATTCTTCAACCAATTCGAGCTTAAAAACAATGCAGAGTTAGAAATCAATAATGAAAATTCTTTGATCTACAATCAACAGAGTAACTTATTTCTTGGCACTAAAATGAAGTTCCTTTACAAAAGGAAAAGCTTTTAAGGGCCTTCATCTATACTCTCAGAATTTATTTTTATCTTTTTTCTTTTCTGGTGCAACAAAACAACTGCTTTGCCGACTATCATATAGTTGGCAACCAAAAGACTGTGTGCTATTATTTAATTGCAGCAGTTTAATAAATTAGTAGAAATAAGTTTTATACCCTTACATCTGAGTATCTCTATAAACGAACAAGAATTGGTAAAGCAATGCCTAGCCGGCGAAGAAAAAGGCTATGCTATGCTGTACAACAAATATGCGAAGCCCATTTATCATGCCGTTTTTAGGGTAATGGGCAACATTGCAGAGAGCGAAGACATTGTACAGGAAGCATTTTGCACCGCTTTTGAACAAATTAGCAAGTTAAAAAACCAAAACAATTTTGAAGGCTGGGTAAAACGAATTGCGATTAACCAAGCCATATCTACCTTAAGAAAGAAAAAAATGGTTTTTGCGGATGAAAGCAAACTTGAGGCGGTTGCAGATGAAGAAGCAGATTTGGATGAAGAATTCTTGTTCCAATGTAGGGTAGATGAGGTTAAAGCAGCGATACAATCTTTACCAGACGGTTACAGAACCATAGTATCCCTACATTTATTTGAGGATATGGGGCAGGAAGAAATTGGAAACCTATTAGGTATTAGCCATGCAACGGTGCGTAGCCAATACCATAGGGCTAAGAAAAAGATTTTTACGGTATTAAAAGATAAAGCAAATTATGGAACCTGATTTTTTAAAGCGATATGTTGAGCAACATAAAGATGCTTTTGAAAGCGATGCTTTGCCTCCAAATATGCTAGGCAATATTTTGGGTAATTTAAAAGAACGCGAAGAAAGAAAAGCTAAAAAGGTACGTAAGCTAACCTATACTGGGCTAGCAGTAGCCTGCTCTTTATTGATGGCGGTTGGAGCTTATTTGTTTGTTTCGCAAGGTACTGATGAAATACAACAAGACCATAGCAAGGTAGCAGCAAATAAAATAAAACCAGTAGCGCTGCCTACAATTTCTAAAGTAGAAGAGCCAATAATTGAGAAAAAAGCTTCGGCTATAAAACCGCCAATTAGGCAATTTGCTGCTCATCAACCTAAGGCAAACCCGTATAAAGAAATATACGATGGTTTAAAAGATAGCCTCTCGGTTGCGAGTAGATTAGAAGCGATCATCAAAGTAGACGGCATGGCATCGCTCAGCGAAAAATTAAAAATAGAGCTTTGCAAAACATTTGATAAAGACGGAAATGATAACGTGAGGTTAGCAGCTTTAGAAGTGCTTTCTAAATTCTCAAACGATATATACATCCATAAACAATTGGTAGCCGGATTGGGTAAACAAAAAGACCCGGTTGTACAATTGGAATTGGTAAAGATAATGGGCAGCAACAGCAACCCAGAAACCACCAACAAACTGATTGCAATGGCCAACAATCCGTTTACGGTTAATGCTGTAAAAGAACAGGTATATTATGCCTTATTAACAAACGATAATTAAACAAACAAATGAAAAAAATAATAATTATAGCTTCGGTAATGCTTTTAACAGTAGGCCAAGCGTTTGCACAAAAAGAATATAAATTAGCTAAAAGTAGCGGTAAGTTGATCATCAACAATGTTTCTAAACTAGACGTTGAGGGGTACGATGGTAAAGACATTATTTTTTTGGCTACCAGTAAACAAGAAAACACCGACGATCCCAGAGCGGCGGGTCTAAGCCCTTTGAGTAATGTAGGTTTCGATAATACCGGAATTGGAATTAGTGTAACCGAGAAAGAAAATCTAACCATCGTTTCTCCAATAGAAAGAGAGCTATCCTTAAAAGTAAAGCTGCCTAAAAATGTAGCGCTATCTTTTAAAACTACAGGTTTTGGCAATGGCGATTCAACGGTAATTGCGCTAAGTAATATCCAAAGCGAAATAGATGCCTCTACCCAATATGAACATGTTTCGTTGAAGAATGTAACGGGTCCTATTAGCTTAAAAACACTCTATGGAAATATTGAGGGTAAATTAACACCATCTTTTAAAGGCCCCATATCTTTAGTATCTGTGTACGGCTTTATTGATGTAACTGTACCAGATAATACGAAAGCGGATATGTCTATCAATACCACTTACGAGACTTTATATGCAGCTAAGGACCTCAAATTAGTAATGGATGAAACGCCTAGAAAGGAAAGTTCTTCATTTCCATCGATATCTGGGCTTGCATCGGGGCGAAATGCTCAAGTAATTACAATAGACGGGACAAGGGCGGCAGTTGCTCCTCAAATTAAAGGTACTGGAAGCACTACAACTGTAGATGTTTTAACATCCACCACAACTAGCGGAAAGCCAGCTCAAGCGAAATCCAAGGCATCTACAATAACTGGAGATTTGGCTTTTGCTTATACCATAGACGCTCCTATTTCTACAATTTTTTCGAGCAGAGGCACCACAGTTAATGGTAAATTAAATGGTGGCGGCGAGAAAGTTATCCTAAAATCTACCTATGGTAAAATTTATTTGAGAAAATAAACCACACAAATTCTATACGGGAAGCCAACATTGAAAAATAGTGGGCTTTTTTGTTAAATATTTTTGCGCAAAATTGCAGGTTTTTGCTTAGCTTTAATTAAACAACCTAACCAAAACCGCATATGAGAAAAATTTTACTCTTTTCAGCTATTTTTTTACTGCAAATTACCGCATTTTCACAAAACCCTAAAAGAGAAGTTAGGGCAGCTTGGATCACCACACACCTCAGCCTAGATTGGCCCGCACCAGCAGATGCCATCGCAACCAAGCAAACAAAGTTGCTCGCCATTCTAGACAACCTAAAAGGACTGGGTATTAATACTATTTATTTTCAAGTTAGGAGTGTTGCAGATGCTTTTTACCCGAGCACTATAGTACCTTGGTCTAACCGATTAACGGGCACCTATGGCGCCGAACCAGGATGGGATCCGCTCGCTTTTGCCGTAAACGCATGTCATGAGCGTGGCATGGAAATACATGCTTGGTTAAATCCTTATAGAGCCGCTACAGACGAGCCCCTTATCAATAGTTATAGCGCTACTCATAAAGCAAAAACAAATCCAGAATGGTTACTAGAATATGCTACAACCAACGCATCGACAGGATATGTAACCAGATTAAAATATTTCAATCCGGCTTTGGCTGCAGTTAGAAACCACATTAATGATGTAGTTTCTGAATTAGTGTCTAATTATGATTTAGATGGCATTCACTTTGACGACTACTTTTACTACTCTGGTATCGGAACTCAAGACGCAAGCAATTTTTCTTCCGATCCGCGTGGATTTTCCAATATTAATGATTGGCGAAGAGACAATGTTACACTATTAATTCAACAACTGAGCACGTCTATTAAGACGTTAAAACCTTGGGTTAAATTTGGCATCTCACCGTCGGGTATATACAGAAATTTTACTGTTCCAGGTTCAAGTCCATCTGTTACTACCACCGGTTCGGAGCATTATACTACCCAATATGCCGATACTAAGAAGTGGATGGAAGAAAGTTTGATAGATTATTTGGCCCCGCAAGTTTATTGGGCATTTAGTCAGGTTAGCGGTAACGCCAAATTTAATTATGTTACCGATTACTGGAACCGTCAAAATTTTGCAAGGCATTTGATTATTGGCCTTGCTACTTATCGAACCAACGATGGCACCGGTTCTCAGTATACTGCAGATGAAATCAAAAATCAACTTAACTATTTAAGGGCCAATACACCAAATGTTTTGGGAGCTGCACATTTTAGAGCGGCGCATACAATAATAAGCTCTACTGCAACCAAACCTACTATGGAATATGTTAGAGATAACCAATACAGCACTCCTGCAATTATTCCAGCAATGACTTGGATTGATGCCGTTGCCCCAGCAGAACCTACCAATCTAACACCAAGCTTGGTTGCTGGCAAAACACAACTAACTTGGACCGCTCCAGCAAGTACTACAGATGAGCTGCAAAAAGTAGTGAGATACGCTGTTTACCGTGCTACAACGCCAACCATAGATTATAATAGTTCGGCAAACTTAATTGCCATCTTACCGAGTACCGCTGTTACCTATACTGATAATGCGGTAACACCAGGTACTGGCACTTCTTATTATTACGCAGTAGCCTCTTTAGACCGTATGAGTAACGAAAGCATAGCTAGTAATGTGGTGCCAGATGCCGTTACTCTTCCTGTTAAGTTAATTAACTTTGCTGCTAAAAAGGATAACAACAGGGTAAAAATTGAATGGGCTACCGCAAACGAAACCAATAGTGATTATTTTTTGGTTGAGAAAGCCGGAGCTGATGGTGTTTTTAGCTATTTGGATAAGCAAAACTCCAGTTCACAAAATTCGACCACTGTTAAAAACTACGTAACTTTTGACATCAATCCGTTTAATGGAGTAAACTATTATAGGCTAACTCAGTTCGATAAAAATGGCGACGTATCTAAACCAGAATTTACTTCGGTAGAGTTTAACGAATTGATTATTGTAAGTGCCAAAGCTTTTCCAAATCCAACTCAGAAAGAAATCAATTTCAGTTTAGAGAATTTTCAAGGTAAATCGATTAAAACAAGGTTGATCAACTTGTACGGACAGTTGGTACACGAAGAAGAATTTAGCACACAAACGGGCACTGGTAAATATCAACTTAGTTTAAGAAATGATTTGCCTAAAGGACAGTATATTTTAACCTTATCAGATCAAACGTTCAAGAAAAATATTAAACTAATTGTGCTATAAGGTAGATTTTTAGACTTGCGAAGTTTTTGAGCGGGCAACCTGTGCCAGTTTATTGGTGGTCCTCAACTTTACCATTTTAAAGAAATAAAAAAAGCAAAGTTGAACTTCGTAAGTCTTCCATAAAACAAAAAGAAGCTGTCTCAAAAGTCACTCGTCATCTCGAACGCTAGAGAGAGATCCCCACCAGAAGTACTTCTGAAAAAGATTTCTCCTCCTTCGATCGTCGAAATGACGGCATTATTTCACTTTTGATACAGCCTCTTTCACTATCTCTTTTTGTTTTGTCTAGGAAATTTCATCTTGTAATCGCCTCTAATTTCTCCCTTTGAGATTTTATCTAGCTTTCCTTTGATTAACTGTTTGCGCAACAGATTTATTTTCTCTGTAAACAGTTTTCCTTCGATATGATCGTATTCGTGCTGTATTACCCTAGCTGCGAAGCCAGAAACTTGTTCTTCGTGCTTTTGCCAGTCTTCGTCGTAATAACTAATCAATACATTTGGCTTGCGAAAAACCTCTTCCCTAATTTCTGGAATACTTAAACAACCTTCGGTAAAACCCCAAGGTTCACCGGTTTCTTCTAAAATTTGAGCATTGATAAACACTTTCTTGTAACGCGGCTCGTCATCGTTATCACCAGTATCAACTACAAATAAACGAATTGGCAGGCCCACTTGTGGTGCCGCTAAACCTACACCACTGGCATTGTACATGGTTTCCCACATATTTGCTATCAATTCATTCAGGTTCGGATAGTTTTCGTCTATAGGTGTACAAACTTTTTTTAATACCGGATCGCCATAGGCTACAATTGAAAGTTTCATTGGTGTTTTTTGTTTTTTCTAATAACTGATGAGTAACTATCTCCTTTTAAAGGATAAAATCATCAAGCTTAATGCTACAAAGGTACAAAATTAAGGTTTAAGGTAAAAGGTGTAGGGTTTAATGAGCTAATCTACCGGATTAAATAGCAGGCTTGTCCATTTACTTTCGTCAAAAACCTCGTTAATAATTTGAGACATATCCTTAACGCTTACCTGTCTTATTTTTTGAAATACAGTCTCTAAACTATCAATATGGTTATAATCTAACAGACTTTTGGCCATGGCTATAATTAGCCCAATTCTATTTTCTTCGCCAAGCGCAATTTGGCCAATAAACTTGTTTTGTGCTTTGTGCAGTTGTACTTCTGTTAAAGGTTTTTGCTTTAGCTTATTCATCTCCTTGCGGATCAATTGCATGGCTTTTTCAGATTTTTCCTTGTCTGTGCCAAAGTAAATTGCAAAAATTCCCGTATCAGAAAGTGGGCTATAGGCAGACTCTATAGTATATGCTATACCATATTTTTCCCGAAGTTGCAGGTTTAGGGTAGAACTCATTCCGTTGCCACCAAATAAATTGTTTAGCAACAATAACCCGGTTTTATACGGATGGTACAGCGAATAGGTTTGCGTACCAATCATACAATGGCTTTGTGCAATCTGCTTATCTACAATTTGGTGTAATGAAGGATTAGCAAGAGGCGCAATTCGGTTAGCTGAGCTTGTATTTTCGGGTACATTGGCAAAGTACTTCTCTCCAATTTTAGCCAGTTTTTTTAATGTGTAGTTGCCAATAACCGCTATAATAATTTGGTCGGTACGATAGTTCGTTTTGATAAAGGAATGGATGTCGGTTTTGGACAAATTGCTAACCGTTTCCGGAGTTCCCAATATATTTCTGCCAAACGAATGCCCTCTAAAAAGAAGGTCTTCAAAATCATCATTGATGGCTTCTTCTGGTTGGTCTAAATAAGAAGAGATCTCGTCTAAAACTACGCCTTTTTCTTTCTCCATTTCGTCTTCTGGGAAAGTGGAGTGGAAAACGATGTCGTTAAAAAGCTCCAGTGTTCTATCCAAATAAGGATGGAGAAATGAAGCATGAATGCAAGTGTATTCTTTAGTGGTATAGGCATTTAGGTCGGCACCCACACTTTCTAGCCGATTTAAAATTTGCGTTGTTGATCGCTTTTCGGTGCGTTTAAAAATTAGATGTTCTATAAAATGCGCCAAGCCCATTTGCGCATCTTCTTCGTCGCGAGAACCGGCATTTACTAAAATACAAGCGTGAGAAATTGCCGATGCAGCCGGAACATGCAATATGCGTATGCCGTTTTTAAGTGTATGTACGTTGTACTCCATTGAAGCGCCAAAGATACGTATTGTTTTATTGTTAAAACGTTGAAATAATGTAAGGTTATGAAGACCTTTTTATAAAAAATAGCAGCACAATAGTAGCAATTACTTTTTCATAAAACGATCTATAATGCTCCCAATATCTTCCACTTCATCGTTTTCTTCTATTACAGGTTCGTCTGTTTTATAATCAATGCGTACCCATTTTTTACCGTTAAGTTTGGTAATGAGCAAATATTCTTCGCCCATTTTAAAAACAGTGAAAGTGCTGTCTTCTTCGGCAACCACTTCATAAATGGCGCCTCTAAGCTTAAATTGAAAAGATTCTTCGTCCATTATTAAAATTCATTATCACTTTCAAGCTCATCCTCATCTTCATCAGGCGCTTCTTTGTAAACTTCTATTAGTTTCCCCAGTGCATTTACTTCTTCATCGGATTCAAATACAGGCGTACCGGTTTCTTGGTCAAATTTAATCCATTGCTCGCCATCATCTTTTTGTATCTGAAGATATTCTTTGCCATTTTTATAAATGGTGTAAGTCTCGTTTCCCTCTGGGAAAACTGCGTAATTAATATTGTTAAGTTCTAAATCGAAAGGCTGCATAATAAGTTGTATGTTATAAGTAATAAGTTTTACGAGGTTTACGCCAAAAGATCTCTAATATCGTCTTTACTTAAAGATTTAAAGAAACTCTCTTCCGTAGTAATTAACGAACTCGCCAATGATTTTTTACGGCGCTGCAAAGCCAAAATCTTCTCTTCTACGGTATCTTTAGAAATAAATTTATAGATAAAAACCTTCTTTTCTTGTCCAATACGGTGGGTACGGTCAATGGCCTGCTGCTCAATGGCTGGGTTCCACCACGGGTCGAGGATGAAAACATAGTCGGCCTGGGTTAGGTTTAAACCTACACCACCCGCTTTTATAGAGATCAAGAACACCTTTAAATCTTCGTTCTGCTGAAACTCTGAGACAATCTCTCCTCTATTTCTGGTCCCCCCATCTAAATAAGCATAGCTGATTTGTTCCTTTTCCAGATGCTTTCTAAAAATATCCAAGTGCTTCACAAACTGAGAAAAAATCAACACTTTATGACCGCCTTTGAGCACATTATCCAGTGTGTGCATTACATTTTCGAACTTTCCGGAATCAGATGTATATTCATCATCAATCATTACTGGATGGTTTGCCAACTGACGCAAGGCTGTTAATCCTTGTAAAATTTGAAGTTGCTTTTTGGCATAAGTACCATTGTCCATACTGCTTAGCAAATCGTTGCGATAGGCCGATTTGGTCTTTTCGTAATAGGCAGCTTGGTCTTCGCTCATATTACAATAGAAAATATGCTCTGTTTTTGGTGGAAGCTCTGCCGCCACTTGTTCTTTAGTTCTGCGTAGCACAAAGGGTTTAATAATGGCTTGTAATTTCTTCGCCTTATCTTCATCCTTTCGTTTTTCTATGGCCTGTACATACTCTTCATTAAAAAAGGCTTGGGTACCCAACAAACCCGGGTTAAGAAAGGTGAGCTGTGTCCATAAATCACTTACCGAGTTTTCTATAGGTGTACCACTTAGCACCAACTTGTGTCTCGATTTCAGCATCCGCACTGCTTTAAAAGACTTAGAAGAAGGGTTTTTGATATTCTGACTTTCGTCTAAAATGATGTAGTTGAAATAAAAGCCCTGTAACAAGTCGGCATCTACACGGGTAACGCCGTACGTAGTAATTACTACATCATATTTATCGAAATTAGCAACATCCTTATTTCTATTGGTGCCGGTATGCGAAAGAATTTTTAGCGAAGGCGTAAACTTTTTAGCCTCATTAATCCAGTTATAGATTAAAGAAGTAGGCATCACAATTAGCGAGGTACTGTGCCTGTCTTGTTGTACATCTTCTTCTTTCATTTTTTGGAGCATGGCCAGAGTTTGGATGGTTTTACCCAAACCCATATCGTCAGCCAGGCAGCCACCAAAATTGTATTCGCGTAAAAAGCTGAACCAATTGTAGCCTGCTTTTTGGTAATGACGCAAATCGCCTTTAAAATTTACTGGCATCGAAAAATCATCAATCTGCTCAAAATCGTTCAGTTTTTGCAGTTTACGGTCCAGCGTAACGTTAGCAATACTGTCTTCGGCTAAATCGTTGATCAGTCCGATGTGGTACTTCTTCAATTTCAGTTGTTTTCCGCCATCTGCCAAACTAAATAGACTGCTATATTGCGTAAACCATTTTTCGGGGATAATGGCAATGTCGCCGTCTGGCAAAACAAATTCCCTTTTTTTATGCAGGATATGCTGTTTCAAGGCAATAAAAGGAATGGGATGGATACCGAAATACACAATAGCGTTGATATCGAACCAGTCGTTGTCTTCCTTAATTTCGAAATCAATTTTATTGCTGCCCAACACAAAGCGTTTAGCGCTGTTGGCCTGTTCAACTTCAAATCCCTGTTCTTTTAGCACGTCAATATGCTCATTTACCCAACTAATAATGGCATACGAGGCATCGTAGCCTTCGTTAACAATAGGTAGCTCTAAATTATGGAAAAGCGCACTTACTTTTTGCAATCCTAAACCTGTTAAAAAGCGGAATTGTTGTTTCTCCCAATCAATATTCCGCTTAATTCGATGAAAGGTGTAGTTTATAGTTTCGGTGGTATCAGCTTCATCATTGTCAATATTTTCAGGAACGGTTTTGAGAACACTCTCCTTGGTTAAGCGAACCGTAACTTTATGTTCGTTGCCCATGGCAAAAGAGTAAGCACCGTATTTAAAATAAAGCTGTATCTGGGAAATGCCATTTTCTACATAAATCACCTTTATTGTGGCCTTAGGATCGTGTTTTTCGGTTTTAATCTCGAAACCTTCGGCATACACGTGGTATTTCTCAATCAGCGGAGCTACAAATTTCTCGAAATAAGTTTCTTCCGTAGCTTTAGGTATGGTAATGTATCGTTTATTAAGAAATGGTGTGAGTTTCTTGCCCTCAAAATCTTGCTCAAAAAAGTACATCACATCGTTTAGCAACAGCCAAGCCGGCTGATTGCAGATCACCTGAGCATCCTTAAACATAAAGTCGATACGTAATCCTTGATATTTGATGGTCGGGAAATAGCGTGTCTCTACCTCGTTTTTGCGGAAATGAAATAAAATGGTAGCTGCTTCGGTAGCCAATTCTATTTTTCGCTCTGCTGGCCAACCATCTTTGTCCATCAAATATAAGCCGCCTTTAGTTTTCAGCGTCTCCAAAACTTCTACCAGCTTTTTCTCAATTTTTGGTCTTACAGAGTCGAAAAACTTCTGATCGTAAAACTTGCTAAAAAACTCGAATGGCCTAATGGCTTTTTTATGATACTTTTTGATGATGAAATCTTGTTCGGTTTCATCTAAGATCTTAATCAGTTTAAAATCTAAGTCTGTTAAATGTTTGGCAAATTCTTGCGCCGTATGCGTAAATAAGCGTTGGTAGGTTAAAGAGAAATCGCCCTGCGGATTGAGCTGAACAATATGCGGTTCAATTAAATAGCCCAAATAATCGTGCTTGCACAAGGAATACACAATTTGACAGGGTGCAGAACTATTTACTCGTAACATTGCTTGATGGAAAAATTTATTAAAAGGTACGCTGATAAAAATTTCTAAACTTACGCCAAATAGTTGTTTTTTCAAAGGAAAAGCAAAAAACGATAGATGATTTTATAGTGCATACATTATTTGAAAAGCAATAGGGGTGCTGCTATTTTTCGTTAGTCCCGCCATTCGCTTTACTGCGGGGCAAACACACAGATTTGCCCCTACGTGCTCGCTACTGTCGGGTTTAAATTGCAAGTGTTCTGCACAGGTTCAAGTTTCCCAAACCCGATTGAAGTGGAATACTTTTTTGTGTGCACAGTCCGAAAATAAGCATGACAGTAGTAACCAAAAAAGATTTTAACGAAAAACGGGGCTGCATTTGCTAAGAAATACTGACATTCTTTTCCTAAAAACTAAACATCTACACGAAATTCCTTAAAAAATTGTTGCCCGTTGGTCGAAAAATTACAGGCGTTGGTCTAGGGTTAATTGCTTGTGGTATAAAACGGCAAGAAGCAGTGCAACGTTTTTGTTTTCTCGCAGTCTTATATTCGAAAGCTTTCCAAAATGGATGGCAATAAACAGGAAATCAAAAAGATAAAAATATGAAAACTTCTATTAAAAATTTATTCGTAGTGGCATTAGGTTTAGTAACCATTTCTACATCAGCATTTGCAAATGATAACAAAGAAAATGCAAAAAACAATACAAGCACTAACAAAGTAACCATCTTAAACGAGGTAAAAAACATCAACAAAATTGTAGCTTCAGGCAACGTAGAAGTGTTTGTAGTACAAGCACCTACAGAAAGCGTAAAAGTGTATGACACCTACTATGCAAAAAATGCTTTGGTACAGCAAAAAGATGGTGTATTGCGCATCAGTTCTTTTGAAGCAGCGCCGTTAACAGTAACCGTTTATGTTCGTAACATCTCGGCTATTGAGGCAAACGATAACGCCACGGTAAAAACTTACGGAAAAGTGAACTTTTTAAGCTTAGATGTGGTTTTAAAAGACAAAGCTAAGGCAGATATTAATGCCAATACTGTGAGCCTTTACACTTCGGTGAAAGACCAAGCTAGCTTAAACTTGCGTGGCGCTACAGAAACACACTACGCTTTAATGGGCACAGCAGCAAAAATGACAACGGGAAATTTTGTGGCGGGCACTTCAGACGTGAAATCTATTGCTCCTGCTTATAGGGCACAGGCTAAAGTGGTTGCGAAAACTTTAGAGGCCATTGCCGCAAATGATGAGATGTTTTTGAGTAAATAAAATCCGCTCCCGTAATAGGGCTCTATATAAATGTAAAAGGCAGTTCAATGGGTTGAGCTGCCTTTTTGGTTTTTTATAAAGACTTACAGAGTTTACTTCGCCGTTTCACAAACTTCGTAAGTCTTAAATCATTTATAAATCAAACTTTATCCCCTGCGCTAACGGCAAAGTATTTGAATAGTTAATCGTATTCGTTTGTCGGCGCATGTAAGCTTTCCAGGCATCAGAGCCACTTTCTCTACCGCCGCCAGTTTCTTTCTCGCCACCAAAAGCGCCACCAATTTCAGCACCAGAAGTACCGATGTTTACATTGGCAATACCGCAATCAGAACCTTGTGCAGATAAGAACTGCTCTGCTTCACGCAAGTTCAAGGTCATTATAGCAGATGATAAACCTTGTGGCACTGCGTTTTGTAATGCAATGGCTTCCTCCAAATCGTTATACTTAATTAAATATAAAATTGGCGCAAAAGTTTCGTGTTGTACAATGTCGTAGTCGTTTTCTACTTCGGCAATACAAGGTTTTACGTAGCAACCAGAACCATATTCATCGCCTTCTAAAACACCGCCCTCTACTACAAATTTGCCACCTTCGGCTTTACATTTTTCTATAGAAGCGAGGTAAGCGTTAACCGCATCTTTATCAATCAGCGGACCAACATGGTTATTTTCGTCTAAAGGATTGCCAATGCGTAATTGCCCATAAGCCTTTACCAATTTAGCTTTAAAAGTTTCGTACACACTTTCGTGGATAATTAAACGCCTAGTTGAAGTACAACGCTGTCCAGCAGTACCTACGGCACCAAACACCGCTCCAATTAAGGCCATCTCTAAATCGGCATCTTTTGAGATAATAATCGCATTGTTGCCACCCAGCTCTAAAATAGTTTTGCCCAAACGGTTGGCCACCTGCATGGCCACCGCTTTGCCCATGCGGGTAGAGCCCGTAGCAGAAACTAGCGGCACACGGGTATCGGCACTCATTAGTTTTCCAATTTCGGCATCGCCAATAATTAAACAAGAAACGCCCTCGGGAATATCGTTGGCGGCAAAAACATCTTCCGCTATGCGCTGACAAGCAATGGCTGTAATCGGTGTTTTTTCGGATGGTTTCCAAACGCAAACATTACCGCAAACCCAAGCTAAAGCGGCGTTCCAGCTCCAAACTGCTACAGGAAAATTAAACGCAGAAATAATACCAACTACGCCCAACGGATGCCATTGCTCCATCATTCTATGGCTCGGGCGCTCGCTGGCAATGGTTAAACCGTATAACTGACGCGACAAACCTACTGCAAAATCGCAGATATCTATCATTTCTTGTACTTCGCCCAAACCTTCTTGTAGGCTTTTGCCCATTTCGTAGCTTACTAACGTGCCCAAAGCATGCTTCTTTTTCCGCAAAGCCTCACCAAACTGACGTACAATTTCGCCACGTTTAGGAGCCGGCACCTTATTCCAAACTTGATAAGCCTCTTGCGCAGTGCTAATCACATGGTCGTACTCTTTCATAGAAGCCGCAAAAACTGAGGCAATTTTTTCGCCATCTACCGGCGACATGCTGTGGATATGCTCACCATCGGCCGCATGGCTCCATTTGCTACCCGTGCTGTAAGATGGGTTAAAGCCGGCAATACCTAATTGTGCTAAAATTGAACTAATATCTGGTTTCATAATACTGTATTTTAATGGGACGTATACAAATCAACAAAAAAATAAATAGATAATTCGTTTCTTGTTGTTAGTTTTTCGTTTTGTGGTTGCTCTCTTTGTACGTGCAAACAGCCTTGCCCTATAGTCTTTGTTTTTTAGTCTTTTCTCTTTCAATTACAATTTTCCTTCCTTCTTGTGTCTATCAAATACACGATTTTCCAATTGTCGCCAACTTTTACCAATTGAAACGAATTTACACCGCAGTGGTTAAACCTATCGCCAATATAAAACTTGTAATCCGTCCAAACGCTGGCCAAGTTATCGTCTATCAATATCTTGGTAAATACAATTCTTTCGTCGTAAACAGCCGGATGGGGTTTGGCAATGCTAGTGATAAACGAATCCAAATCAGCACCTTTAACCAAGGCTGTCCCCTCTTTTGTTTTAGCAATGGTTTGCAAAATGGCACCTTCACTAAACGCTTGTTTAACTAAACTACTATCTGCCTTTCGCATGCCATCAAATAATTGGTTAATGGTTTTCTTAATGGCTTCTTCTTCTTTGTTTTGGGCAAATGCCGATATCGTTATTGCGCAACAAAGCATTACCAATAGCATTTTGAGTTTATTCATGACTTTGATGTTACTATTTTAAAGCTAAATATACCGAAATTTGTAATTAATTGAACAAGAGCTCCTGCCAAGCGGCCACCAATACATCCACACCTTATTTTACCTAAATCTTTTATTTATAAACATTTGAGTGTTGCATTGTGTGTATGTTGATAATTATTTTGTGCCTCTTTTTAATATTTGGCGTAAACTTATGATGTATTAAAGCAACTAGGGCTGTTCTTTTAAATATTCAAAAACATGGAAGAAGAATTTGAATTTGATTTTAATGAAGATGCGCAAAATTCTGTAGAACGTTATGAAGAGATGATCCGTAACGAGGATCAGTATTTTTTTGATGCGCAAGCTTTTGAATATATTATTGATAATTATATTGAAAAGAACGATCCGGTAAAGGCATTGGAGGTAATCGATTTTGCCCTTAATCAGCATCCTTATGCGGCGGTTTTTCTGGTTAAACAGGCGCAACTATTATTGTTTACTAACGAAGTTGACCGGGCTTTTGCCGCTTTGGAAAAAGCTGAAATGCTGGAAGCTTCTGAAGCGGACATATATGTGCTAAGGGGAAATATCTACCAAAACATGGATCGACATGCCGAGGCTTTAGAAAACTACGAAAAAGCACTTACGCTAGCAGAAACTACAGATGAAATTTTATTGCAAATTGCCTACGTGTATCAAAATATGCACGATTATGAAAATGCAATTGTTTACATCAAGCGTAGCTTAGAGCAAAACATGGAGAACAAAGACGGACTTTATGAGTTAGCTTTTTGTTATGATATTTTAGATAAGCAGGAAGAAAGCATCCAGTTTTACCAAGAATATATTGATAGCGACCCCTATTCTTATGCGGCATGGTACAATCTGGCAAATTCGTTCCATAAATTAGAACTTTATGAAAAGGCAATCGATGCTTATGATTATGCAATTTTAATTAAAGAGAATTTCTCTTCTGCGTATTTCAATAAAGGTAATGCCTTGGTACAGCTAGATAAGTATCAAGAGGCCATTGAAGTGTACAAGCAAACTTTCGAATATGAACCACCTAATGCAGATACCTATTGTGCCATTGGCGAATGCTATGAAAAATTGGAGCAAATGGGAGAAGCTAGGTCGTACTACAAAAAATCTGTAAAGATGGATCCCAAAATGGCCGATGCCTGGTTTGGGATTGGCGTAACATTAAATTTCGAAGAACGCTATTTCGAGTCGTTGCATTTTTATAAGAAGGCTTTAGATTTAGATAACGAAAATGCGGATTTTTGGTTTGCTATGGCCGATGCGTACTATAAATTAGGGCAAATTGACGAATCAATCGAAGCTTATTATAAAGTGTTGGAGTATAATCCAGTAGATGTAGAGGCCTGGCTAGATTTCTCTACCGTTTTATACGAGCAAGGCAGATTGGTAGAAGCCTCTGAAACCATGTTAGATGCCATTAAAAACAACCCAGATGCTGCCGAATTATACTATAGAATGGTTGCTTATATGTTTGCTTTGGGCAAAGTACAAGAAGGGGTTGAGTATTTACAAACAGCTTTGCAGATAGATCCGGATAAGCATTATATTTTATTTGAATACCTGCCCCAGTTACAAAATAACAGCACAATTGTGGCAATAATAAGCAACTACATCAAATAAAAGGCATATAGGTACTTAAAAAAACGCAGAGTTTTTTAACTTTGCAGCGATATGAATTATACGTTAAACAATATTCCTGAACGTACAGTTAAGCCTCGACAAAAAGGTTTAACCATGGTAATGGACAAGGGCTTAAGTTTAAGACAGGTTGAAGATTTCTTAGAAGTTGCTGGTACGCACACAGATATTGTGAAATTGGGTTGGGCAACTTCGTATGTTACCCCAAATTTAAAAGAAAAGCTGGCTTTATACCGCAGTGCAGGTATTCCTGTCTACTTTGGCGGTACTTTGTTCGAAGCATTTGCTATCCGTAACCAGTTTGAAGATTACCAAAGAGTATTAGATGAATTTGGGATGGAATACGCCGAAGTTTCTGATGGATCAATGGATATTGTTCACGAAGAAAAATGTGAATACATTGCTAAGTTAGCTAAACAAGTGACGGTAATTTCTGAAGTTGGTTCTAAAGATGCCACTAAGATTTTTGCCCCGTATAAATGGATCCAGTTAATGAAAGCAGAAATTGAAGCGGGTTCGTGGAAGGTAATTGCCGAAGCAAGAGAAGGCGGAAATGTGGGTATTTATCGCGGTACAGGCGAAGTGAGAGAAGGATTGGTAGATGAGATTTTAACCCAAATACCTGATGAACGTATCATTTGGGAAGCCCCACAAAAAGAGCAACAAGTTTGGTTTATCAAACTAATTGGTAGTAATGTAAATTTAGGCAACATTGCTCCAGCCGAAGTAATTCCTTTAGAAACCATTCGACTAGGCTTACGTGGCGATACTTTTGATTATTTCTTAAATAAATAATAACCGATATTTTTAACAGTCCATGCCCTACCCGCATGGATTGTTGTGCTTTTACGATATGAGAACTTTTGGTTTAATTGGCTTTCCGCTTTCTGCATCTTTTTCTAAGCAATTTTTTGCAGATAAGTTTAAAGCAGAAGGAATTACAGATTGCAGGTACGAACTGCACCCTATTCCGCAGGCTAAAGAATTGCTAGACTTAATTGAGGCCGACCCTAAGCTTTGTGGAATTAACGTGACTATTCCGCATAAGGTAAGCGTATTGCCTTTTTTAACCGAATTGGACGATGCGTCTGAAAAAATTGGTGCTGTAAATTGTATTGCAATTGATCAATCTGGAGAGAAACCCTACTTAAAAGGATACAATACAGATGTTTATGGTTTTGAAGAATCGCTGAAACCTTTGTTAAAACCACATCATACTAAAGCTTTAATTTTTGGAGATGGTGGCGCCGCCAAAGCAGTAAAATATGTTTTTAACCAATTAAATATTCCATTTATATCTGTGGTTAGAAATGCACAACCAGATGCCGTACTGTATTCTAGTGTTACCAAAGAGGTTTTGGAAGAATACACTGTTTTAGTAAATACCACGCCATTGGGGATGTTTCCTAATGTAGATTCTTTCCCACCAATTCCTTACCAACATTTAAGTGAAAAGCATTTGGCCTACGATTTGGTTTACAACCCAGAAGAAACCGCATTTTTAACCAGGGTAAAGGAGCAGGGTGGAACCATAAAAAATGGTTTAGAAATGCTACATTTACAAGCAGAGCGTTCTTGGGATATTTGGAACGAGCAAATTTGATAATTAGTAGATGCGATGATTATTGGATGCGATAATTGGTAAATGTGACGATTAGCCAATGTGATTGGCCATATGCTTAACAGATCATCATATAATCACATCATCAAATTAACACATTAATATGGGTAGATCACTTCGAAATTTTTTTCTAGTTTTTGTTCTTGCATTGTCAGCTTGCAACAGCGAAAAAGTGTCTACACCAAAACCTAAAGGCTACTTCCGTATCAACTTCCCAGAGAAAAAATATCAAGTTTTTAATGAAGGCTGCGCTTACAGTTTTAACTACCCTACTTACGCTAAATTAGAGGCCGATACAGATAAAAATGCCGCACCTTGCTGGAAGAATTTAAACTTTCCGCAATTTAATGGGGTGTTGCACATTACTTATTATGATGTTTTTTCTCCTCGAACCTACAATGAAATGACCGAGAATGCCCGTACTTTGGCCATGAAACACACCATTAAAGCCGATGCCATCGACCAACGTATCATCAATTATCCTGACAAAAAAGTTTATGGTATATATTACAGCATTGCGGGCAATACAGCGTCTTCTGTCCAGTTTTTTTTAACCGATAGTGTAAACCATTATTTACGTGGTGCGCTGTATTTTAACGAGCGTCCGCAATATGATTCTATACAGCCAGTAGTTAAATTTATTAAACAAGATATCGATAAGCTGATAGAAACCTTTCAGTGGAAGAAAGAAAAGTTGTAAGTTTTACGTTTGAGTAGCGCCTAAATTAACTAAATGCAAAGACTTACATTTTTCATACACTTATTACGTTTAACTTAAAACTTACAACTCAAATGATTAACCTACAGCAATTTACTTTCAATCCCTACCAAGAAAACACCTACGTTTTGTATGATGAAACTGGAGAATGCGTAATTATAGATCCGGGAATGTACGAAGGGTTTGAACAAAATCAATTGGTAAGTTTCATTAAAGAAAAAGGTTTAACCCCAGTTTTGTTGTTGAACACACACTGTCATATCGACCACGTATTGGGCAACAAATTTGTTTTCGACCAATGGGGATTAAAGCCGCAATTCCACAGAGGCGAGCTGATTTTGCTACATCGAGTGGTAAGTTATGCCCCACAAATGGGTTTCAACTATCAAGTTTCGCCAGAACCGGAAGTATTTTTGGAAGAAACCGGAACGGTATCCTTTGGCAATAGTGAGCTAGAATTAATTTTTGCGCCGGGTCATTCGCCAGCACATTTGTGTTTTTACGCTAAGCAAGAGAATTTTTTAATTGGTGGCGATGTGCTGTTTTTCCGTAGCATTGGTCGTACAGATTTACCAGGTGGTAACCACCAACAACTCATAGAAAGTATTAAAACCAACATTTTTGCCCTACCAGATGATTGCGAGGTTTTCCCAGGGCACGGGCCAAGTACCACTATTGGTTACGAAAAGGTGAATAATCCGTTTTTGGTGGGGTAAGATTATAAAGTTTCTATAATCTTTGCCTGAAACTGATATTCTGTATTCCTGTCCAAAAACCATCTTCTACTCCTTGGCGACATCGTTATGCTATAGTTATCCTTATTATAAGCTTTGGGAAAAGTAGTTGCACCGAATTGAGGGATTTGGTTTACGTAAGATCCGAATGACTTTACCAATTTACCGCTGTAATATTCTTTACCTAATATTTCAACAACAATAAAAAATCCCTCTTCAGGTACCTGAATACCCAAGTGAGATAAATCAATATTAAACCATCGCTTTTTTTTAACATTTTGCACAATCATTGGCTCCATTAGTTCTGACTTCGGAAAGTTTTCCCCTGGTTCTTTTTTATACAGCCTTAACCTAAACGGCATTTCTATACCATCAGCACGATCAAACATCCTAACATTAACTGCTTTGATGAAGCCCATTGTTTTATTTTTATTATTGATGTAAAGCCCCAAACTACTTTTGTAATAAACTCCTGCACTAGTAATAGTAAAGGCTTGTGTGCCAACAGTTATCTCCTTTGTTTTTTTTATGCGTTTAGAAATCTCTACTTCTTTAAGGTGATAGCTTATCGGTGTCAGCTTGAGCACAAGGGGTAAATTATTTTTATCGCTAGTAAATAAGCTTAATACATTATAACCCATGCAACTCACAAATATGCTATCGCCATCGTTAATTTTATCTAAAGAGATATTGGCTATGCCATTGCTATTAATTGGATAGTCGATTTTTTTATTGATAGATATATTGGCTGTTTCTAAGGGAATAGAGGTTGATAAATCTATAATTTTGGGCTGCCAATAACCAATATTACTTTGAGCAAAAGCTTGCCCCAAACTTATTAAATAAATAAAGTGGTAGATGCTGCATTTTTTCATTAGAAGTAAATAATCAGACTTTAAAAGAAATACTTCTTATTTGGATTTGCAAATTTTCTTCAACGATTTAGTCTTGTACCTTCCATCTTTAAACCCTCCGCCTTTTTCCCTATCTTTACCGGCAGTGAACACCGCCATTTACATAGCCCGAAGGTATCTTTTCGCAAAGAAATCAACCAATGCCATCAACATCATCTCTGCCATTTCAATGCTGGGGGTAATGGTGGGTAGTGCGGCTTTAATCATTATCCTATCTGTGTTTAATGGTTTTGAGGAAATGGTGCTGAAAATTTTCAACAGCATTACACCACAGATTGTGGTTGCTCCAGCGCAGGGTAAAACCTTCGATCCTAATACCGTTTATTTTAATCAGTTAAAGAAAAACGAAAAAGTATATGCTTTTACCGAAGTTTTGGCAGAGAATGCGCTCGTAAGGTACGGCACCAAGCAAACGCCAGCGGTAGTAAAGGGAGTGAGTGCCGATTTCTTAAAAAACAAAAGCTTAGATACCATTATGATAGATGGATCTTTTGTTTTAGAGAATAGAATAGGGCAGCCGCAAGCCGTAATTGGCTCCGCATTACAGGCATTTTTAGATACCAATCCGGCAGATCCATTTGAACAGCTCCAAATCTTTTCGCCAAAGAAAGGAGCCACAGGTAGCGCTGTTAATCCAATGGATGATTTTACCATGTTAAGTATCTCGCCGGCGGGAATTTTCGAGATACAACAAGATTTCGACAACCTGCTGATTGTGCCTCTAAGTTTTGCAAGAGAACTGCTTGGCGAGTCTAAAAATGTATCTTCGATAGAAATAAACGTACAACCCGGTGTAGATGCAGAAGAATTAAAACAGCGAATGTCCAAAGATTTGGGCAGTAGTTATGTAGTGAAAAATAGAATCGAGCAAAATCAAGCGCTGTACAATGTACTCGGTTCCGAAAAATGGATGGTTTATATCATCCTAACTTTTATCTTAATCATCGCAATTTTTAATATCATTGGCTCGTTAACCATGTTAGTGATCGATAAGCAGAAAGATATTTCTGTACTGAGTAGCTTGGGAGCAGGAAAGCAATTAATTCGAAGAATTTTTTTAGCCGAGGGGATGATGATCACCTTAACAGGTTGTATATTTGGTATAGCAATAGGATTAGTTTTTTGCTTGCTTCAACAACGTTTTGGGTGGATAAAAATGGGCGATGCAAATTTTATGTTCTCCAACGCATATCCGATTGCACTAAAGTGGAAAGATTTTGTGCTGGTATTTGTCACTGTTAGCTTTTTTTCTTTTATAGCTGCAGGTTTGGCATCAAATTTAAGTGTTAAAAAGATAGATCGTATTAATCAAGATCTTTAGCCTATGTATACGCAAAATAAAATAGTTTTTGGATTGTTGTTAGTGGTAAGTTTTTTATTGGCTTGTAGCAATAATAAAGATACAGCACAGGAAAAAGAGAAAGCTGTTACCCTAAAAGGATTGTATAGCTTTGGGCCAGAAGTTAAATCTTTTACCGACTGTGATGAAGGCCGTGAATATTGGGTGGCCGATAGTGCTAAAAATTTGGAACTACAATACAATAATCTAGGCTTCGAAAAACCTTATATACCAGTTTACATCGAGGTAGAAGCACATTTGGTAAAATCTAATACCTCTACCGTTACCGGCGGCTATGATTCTACAATGGTGGTAACCAAAGTACTCAAAATAAGTAAAGAAATTCCCGATGGGCCTTGTAATCAATAGGCAGTTTTTGGCAACAGTTTTTAGTTTTCAATGCTGATAGTTTGAAAAGCAAATTGCTGCTCCTATGCAAGTTCAGTCCCGTTTTACACTTCAATTCCCGATAAAAATCGGGATATTTACGCTGCAACCGGGTTTAATTTACGTAGGTTCTGTTAAGAAATTAAGAGTAAAACTGCAAAAACGAACGACAAAATAAAAATTACGGGTTTACATACAAGCTTTTCCCTATCATCGGTATCACTTCATTTTTGGTAGCAATATCAAACAAAGTATCAATGGCTTTCCTTCCTTCAGTACCTAAATCTAAAGAGTATTTGTTCACGTACAGCTCTATATGCTTGTACATTACTTCCTCTTCCATAGCCTGAGCATGTTCTCGTATAAATTCAATCCCCGATTTTGGATTTGCAAATGCAAATTCTACAGATTTTTTGACCAAACGATTAACTTTCTGCTGAACATCAAGTGGTAACTTTCTGTTTACTACAATGCCTCCCAAAGGGATTGCACAGCCCGAAAACTCTTCCCAATAAGCACCCAAATCTACCACTTTATGTAAGCCTTTAGCTTGATAAGTAAACCTATTTTCGTGTATGATTAAGCCCAAATCTATTTCGTTGGTCAACAAGGCGTCTTCAATTTCTGAGAAAACCATTTCTCGTTTATTGATTAATTGTGGATATGCTGCCCCCAATAAAAAATTAGCTGTAGTGTATTTACCTGGGATACCAGTTTTCAGATCGCAGTTTCCATTTTGCAGTTTACTTTCGATTTGCTTAGCATTTTGCTTTTTGCAAATCAACAGAGGACCTACGCCAAAACCTAGTGCACTGCCTGCGTCTAATAAAGCATACTGCTCTGCAACATAAGCAAAGGCGTGAAAACTGAGCTTGGTAATGTCTAATTCGCCACGTAAAGCCTTTTGGTTAAGCGTTTCTACGTCATCAAAAAGCACCTTAAAAGTTAAGCCTTCTGTGTCTATCTTCCCGTGAATAAGTGCATCGAAAATAAAAGTATCATTGGGGCAGGGCGAAAAACCAAGTGTAAGTTCCATTTGGTAAATTTAGGACGAGCGATTTAAACTATGGTCATTTAGAGTTCATAGTTTTCAGGAAACCAATTAGCCAGTTGTTTAAGTTCTTTACGGCCAAAGCTATTTGCCAATTTTCTCTGTTACGAGTTTCTACATAGTTGGAAATACTGCGTACTTGCAAAGCGGGGATACCTAGTTCTGCACAAGCATAAAAAACTGCTGCGCCTTCCATGCTCTCCGTTTGCGGATGATAAAGCGCAATAGTTTTTTCGATGCTATGTGCGTTCCCGTGCACCTTGTTTACGGTAATTCCTGTTACTTGCCTAAGCGTTAGCTTTGTATTGGCCAAAGAGGAAAACTCATTCTTACCAAAACCCAATTGAGGCAAGCTGATGAATTTTTCGTCATCTTCGGCACCCAATTCGGCAAAAGTGTCTTGGGTAATATTTACCAGCTCTCCCAACGAAATTTCTTTGTAGAAACTCCCTGCAATGCCTACATTAAGTACCAAACTATAATTGTGGTGTAGCTTTTGCCCCAATGCAAATGCCGTTGCTACCATACCTACTCCTGTAATAAGCACATCAAATTTGTCCGTTTCTATAAAACGGCTAGCTTTAAGGTTAAAATATGCTAAAGTTGCTGCTATTTCAGCTTCGGTGGCTGCTACCAGGAGTAGTTTCATAATGCTAATTAACGATTATTTTCTGGCTTGGTCGTTGCAAGTTTAAGAAGCAATTTCCAGAAAATTAAACTTCTACATTCTTTGCTGTGACTATCTTGCAATTTAAGTAGCGCCGTAGCATTTAAGGGAGGTAGTTTTGTAAAGGCCTAACTACATAAGCAAAAGCCCGACTAACACTTAATCGGGCTTTTGCAATTGCTTTTCTAAAATAGCTATTTATTATTTTTATCCGAAGCACTTTCTTCTATACTGCGTTGCGTTGGGTAAGCAAAATCAGAACCATTAGCTTGTACAATCTCAATCAGTTTAAAATTTACCTCCTCCTTAATCTTTGCCAAATCAAACTCTTTTTTCATTGGCACCAAATAAATAATTTGGATATTAAGTGCAGAATCTCCGAAAGAATCAAAGGCCACCGACGAATCTGTAGTTTTTGGATTTTCGGTAAGAAAGCCGTTGATTTCGGCAATGATTTTTTTTAACGCCTCATTACTGGTTTCGTAAACCAAGCCTATATCAAACTTTACTCTGCGGGCATTTCTCATGGTCAAATTCTCCAACACACCATCAATCATAGATCGGTTTGGAATAACATAAGTTGTTTTATCTGCACTGCGCAAAACCGTACTTCTAAAACCTACACGTTCAATCGTTCCTTCAATACCATCTACTTTTACTACATCGCCTACGGTAAAAGGCTTGTCCATAAAGATTAAGAAAGAGCCCAAAAGGTTTTCCAAGCTATCTTTGGCCGCCATAGCTATGGCTATACCACCAATACCTAAACCAGTAATTAAACTTAACGCATTTACCTCAAAAACATAGCCCAACAACACAAAAAAGCCAATAAAGCTAACCATAAATTTAAGCAGCTCTTTCAAAAAAGGAACCAGTTGGTCGTCAGATTTATTATGGCTTTTGGCCGCACGTACTAAGAGCACATGAGCTATAAAATCAACAATCCGTAACGCAATCCAGAAAACAGAAAGGATGATTAAGAACAGAAAGATTTTATCTACAAACTCGCCAATGGTAAATACTTCGTTAACCTTATCTCTTTTGTAGCTAAAAAAAGGAACCTCTAGTGGATGTTTTAATTGATTAATAGAGATATACAACGTAGCCAAAGAGAGAAAAAACTCTATAGGCTTTAAAAGCAGGCCAACAAAGGTTTCGGAATTAACTTCGTCGGCAAATTTTTTAAAGAGCTTAAAAATGAGCCTACTAAGAATACGCGACACCACTCTTTTAAACAGTAAGCCAACAATGATGATACCTACAAAAAGGATATATTGCTTTAACGTATTGCCCCAAAAAATCTGTTCTAAAAAGTTCGTATCCATAAGTTTACACCAATTGCTTTAATGCAATTTCAAAAGCTGTACTTGATAGGTTTGTTCTCTTGTTTGATGTTTGATGAACTGCTTTAAGTGCGTCACCGATAATATTTGAGGCATCGGTAAAAATGGCATCATCACTCATTTCTACGTTGCGGTTCATTAAATAAGCAAAAACCCTTGCCATACCACAGTTGGCAATAAAATCAGGGATTACTGCTAAATGGTTATCAGCATGCTCCATGATGCTACCAAAGAAAATCTCCTTATCTGCGAAAGGCACGTTAGCACCACAGGCAATCACTTCCATTCCATTGGCAATCATCTGATCTACTTCTTCCTGTTTCACTAACCTAGATGCCGCTGCTGGCACAAAAATCTCGGCACCCATACTCCAAATTTTGCCATAAGCTTCGTCAAAAGATAGCAAGTTTTCTGCAACTAGCGTATTATTTACGCGATTGTTAAACAAAGCGGCAACTTCTTCTTCAGTAAAACCTTCTGGATTAATTAACCCGCCAACTCGATCAATAATACCAACTACTTTAACACCTTGCTGTGCCAAATAATAGCCTGCGGCCGCAGCAACATTACCCCAACCCTGAATAATTGCTCGCTTTCCTTTAATATTGCCACCCCAAATTTGGTAAAAATGCTTAATCGATTCGGATACGCCATAACCCGTAATCATATCGGCTACTTTGTATTTTCTTTTGATATCTGGCGTGTAGGTCAAGTCTTCTAAAACCTTAGAAACGCCGTAGCGCAACTGACCAATTTGGTGGATACGTTCGTTTTCTCTTGCTTGGTAATGTCCGTTAATTACACCTTCTTGCGGGTGCCATAAGCCATAACCCTCGGTAATTGGAATAACTTCATGAATTTCGTCGATGTTAAGATCGCCACCAGTGCCATAGTAACTTTTTAATAAAGGCATCACAGCCTTGTACCAACGTTCTAATACTTCCTTTTTGCGAGGATCTGTAGGATCAAAGTTAATTCCCGACTTTGCTCCGCCTATTGGAGGGCCTGAAACGGTAAATTTCACTTCCATTGTTTTGGCAAGAGATTCTACTTCACGTTTATCTAATCCTTTACGCATTCTGGTACCACCTCCGGCAGCGCCACCCCTTAAAGAATTGATTACAACCCATCCTTCGGCCTCAGATTCTTTGTCTTTCCATTCAAAAACAATCTCGGGCTGCTTTTCTTCATACTTTTTTAATAGTTCTTTCATTTGGTGTTCATTTTTATAAATAACAAGTTGAAATTGCCAACGTAGCAGATACAATCCTCTGTTTCATTATCAAATGAAATTTGGTTGCGCAAAGATATAAACAAAAAAACCCCGACATAAAGTCGAGGTTATATTTTTTTGTATAGAAAGAAAAATTACTTTCTTAATGATTTGATACGAGCTGCTTTACCAGTTAAGCTACGCAGATAGAACAATTTAGCTCTACGTACTTTACCATAGCTGTTTACTTCAACTTTCTCGATATTTGGAGAACCGATAGGGAAGATACGTTCTACACCCACACCATTACTAATTTTACGAACAGTGAACGTTTCGTTAGCACCAGCGCTGTTGCGTTGAATAACTACACCTTGGTAAATCTGAATACGTTCTTTATTACCCTCGCGAATTTTATAATGAACACTTACAGTATCTCCAGATTTAAAAGAAGGAAATTCTTTTTGAGTGCTTACCTGTTCTTCTACAAATTTTACTAAATCCATGATTTTAAGCTATTAAGCCGATTTTTGTATTGTTTAAAATCGGACTGCAATATTAGGAAATTATTTTTAAAAATAAAAGTGAAATTTCAATAAAACTTGATAATTCGATAATTAGTAAATTAGCTAATGATTAAATCGTCTAATTATCGCATTATTTCAACAAATCTGGGCGGCGTTGCTGTGTACGCTTTAACGCTTCTTCATGGCGCCATTCGTTAATTTTTGCTTCGTGCCCGCTCAACAGAATATCGGGAATTTTATGTCCACGCCAGTCTGCAGGCCTGGTGTAAACTGGCGCATCTAACAATTCTCCCTGAAAACTATCAGACAATGCCGAGGTTTCGTCATTTAAAACTCCTGGTATTAACCTTATAATGGCATCTACCAAAACGGCAGCAGGCAATTCTCCGCCCGAAAGCACATAATCGCCAATAGAAATTTCTCTGGTTACATAAATATCTCTGATCCGTTGGTCTATTCCTTTATAATGCCCGCATAAAATGATGATATTGCCTTTAATGGAAAGCTCGTTAGCAATGGTTTGATTTAGCGTTTCTCCATCTGGACTCATGAAAATGATTTCATCGTAATTGCGCTCTTGCTGTAGTTTTTCTATACAAGCAGCAAACGGCGGAATGCTCATTACCATACCACTACCACCGCCGTAAGGGTAATCGTCTACACTTTTTTGCTTATTGGTGGCATAATCTCTAAGGTTGTGCACCACAATTTCTGCAATTCCTTTTTTTTGCGCTCGCTGCAAAATAGAATGGGCAAACGGACTGGTAAGCAAATCGGGCAATACAGAAATAATATCAAAACGCATGGCACAAATATACTGCTTTAATGGCATTTTAATAGCTACTAACCCAACAAGCAGTAGTTAACCATTTTTAACTGAAGAATAATTTGTTTTTGAAATAATCTCTACTATATTTGGTTAACCAAAAATTGGTAAACCAAATATAAACTTCATGAAATTCATCAGTTACTTTATAACAGGGCTGCTGTTAATGCAATTTTCTGCTTTGGCACAAACTGCAATTAAAACATCATTCGAAAACCCCGCCTATACTACTGGAAGCATTAACGCTCAAAACCAGTGGACCGTAGTTAACGGAAGTGCAACCATCAGCAATGCTAAAGCACAAACCGGCACCAATGGTTTGAGCTTTAGCAATAACAACACTACACTGGCAGTTAATTTTATTCCGTACAGCGGTACCGTAACCGGAATTAGAGATGTTTTTTATACTGATATGTGGATTAACCCTGTTTCTTTTACCACGAAAAGCACATTTTTAACAGCTTGGGATCAATACGGAGGGAGCTTAAAGCGCATTTACGTGCTTGAGTTAACTGTTGACAATAAAATAAAAATCTCTAACGGAGGCACCCAGGTTGAAATTGGTACTTGGCAGGCAAATACTTGGTTAAGGATTTCCATTAAAACAGATTTACTTACAGAAAAATTCAAAGTAGCAATTAACGGCAACCTTAATGCTGCCGAATTTGCTATGAGGGAAGCCTATACCCCAACGGCAAGTGGTACTAGGGCGGCTACTGTTAAAGAGTTTCACTCCTTACGTATTAACCATACAACTGACACGCAGGTTGCCAGTTCTGATTTTACTATAGACGATCTTTACATTGGCAAAAATCCAATTCCAGATATTTCATTTCTACCATCGGCTACGGCCAGAATTATCAATATAGAACAGCCCAATTATGGCACCATTTCACTAAACCCGTCGCAAGCCAGTTATCAGGTAAACGACCAAATCACAGCAACGTTAAGCTTACCGCAGGGCTATAAAAACAGTGGCTGGACCGGCGATTTGTCTGGAACAGAACTTACCAAAACTTTCAACATTACCAACAATATGGTTATTGGAGCCAACGTAACTGTTGATAATACCGCTCCGCCTGCAGAATATACTGTAACCGTAAACCAGCCTACCAATGGTAATATTACCTTATCTCCCGCCCCTACCAATGGCAAATACCTGAGCGAAACACAAGTAACGGCTACCATTACCACCGATTTTTGCTCGCAGTTTAACGGATGGACAGGAGATTTGAGTGGTACCCAAATTACAAAAACATTTACTGTTACTGCCGATATGTCTATCGGTGCTGATGTAACAACAAACACCACCCCTGGAATTACCCGAACTGTAACTACTGTGGCAGAATTTAAAGCTGCTTTGGGCGCCATGAACCCGGGAGACCTTATTTTGGTAGAAGATGGCAACTATGATTTGAGCAGCTTAACCATTAATCGCTCTGCATGCCCTACCCGACCTATAATTATCAAAGCCAAAAACCAAGGCCAAGTTATTTTAAATGGAGCTACGGCATTGGTTTTAGATGGCTTGCAGTATGTAACGCTTCAGGGATTTTCGTTTAGAAGCGCCAATGTAGGAACAGGTATAAAAATGCTGAATTGCAATAGGGTTAGGATTACCAGAAACAGCTTTAAGCTAGACGAAACCAATATCAATTCTTGTAATTGGTTATACATTGGCGATACCTTTGGCAGTACTGCCCCGCTAAGATCTGGCAACAATAGAATTGATTACAACTCTTTTGAGGGAAAAACCAAATCGGGCAAGTTTATTCTGTTAGATGGCAATATTAATCAGCAAACACAGCGAGACACTATAGCTTATAATATCTTTAAAAACAACGGTCCCAGAGAAGAAAACGAGAAAGAAACCATACGCATTGGAGTAAGCACCCTTTCACAAAGCAATGGCTATACGGTAGTAGAGTATAATCTTTTCGAAGACTGCGATGGAGATCCGGAGATAGTTTCGGTAAAATCTTTTGCCAATACGGTAAGATACAACACCTTTAGAAGGTGCTTAGGAACGGTTTGCCTGCGTCAAGGAAACAACAGTGTTGTAGAAGGAAATTACTTTTTTGGAGAAGGAAAAACAGCGATTTACACAAATGAAAACGGAAATTCTAGTGTAATAGGTGCGGGCGGGGTGAGGGTGTATGGTAAGAACCATAAAATATTTAACAATTATTTCTCTGGCCTAACAGGAAGTATTTTTGATGCCGCCATTACCATTACCAACGGCGATGCTTACAATGTGGCTAACCCAACAGATTTGGCCAAACACTATGTGCCAGAAAATGTAGAGGTGGTATTCAATACTTTTGTAAACAATAAATCGAATATTGAAATAGGTTACAAATACGACAAAGCACCCATCAACTGCCTAATCGCCAATAATATTGTAAAAGAAAATACCACTCAAATTATTACCGCTTACAGCCCGCAATCTTTGGCAGGTGTTAGTTTTAGCAATAACATTATGCATGCTACCAATACGGCCACAATTGGTATTTCGGCCTCAAATGCGCAAATTATAAACATAGATCCCTTACTAGAACAACCTGCTTGTAATGGCACAGATTGCCAGCAACAAAAAGCATACGAAGTACTACGATTAAGCGCTACTAGCCCAGCTATAAATGCCGCCACAGGAACTTTTAACTATGCCAATGTAGATTACGAAAACCAAAATAGAATTGGCGTAGCTGATATTGGCGCCGATGAATATGACAGGAACAGTACGGTAGCAATTAGCGCTCTCGACGAGAGTAACGTTGGACCCGATGCTGTTCCTTTTGCTTATAGCTATTTTAACGTATTGCCTATAACTTTGGTTTCTTTTGATGCCGCCTACGTGAACCAACAAGTAGAACTGAAATGGACTGTAGCTAAACAGGAAAATGTAAAACGATACGAAATAGAGTGGCGTACAGATTTTTCGGACTTTAAAACCGTTGCAGATTTAGTTCCCATAAACGGTCAGCTACATTACAAAGCCAAACATTTATCGCCCAAGGCAGGAAACAACTATTACCGCTTAAAAACTGTAGATGAAAATGGAGATATCGATTTATTTAATGAAAAAGTGGTAAATGTACTGAGCACTCAATTAGCCAAAGTTTATCCCAACCCAACCACAAAAGAGTTTACCTTAGATTTTGGATACACCCCAACAAACACCCTTAACATTAGAATGATTAATTTGCTTGGGAAAACTGTGTTAGAAAAGCTTAGCTCAAATGCTCCCTCTTGTCAAATACCTATTGGCTCGCTTGCACCAGGAATGTATTTTGTGCAATTTGTAAATGCAGAAAAGAAAAAAATTTCAATACCCGTTGTAATTTCTCCTTAAGCTAAGTCGTCCATTGATCGTGGATAATGGCCACCAAATAATAATTACTTTGATACTGTTTAAACACCAATCGGAGGCTGGTCCAATCCATGCCTCCATATTTTTCATCGAAGCCAGTAAAATGATATTCCATAAAAGGATGATGAGGATAAATTTCTGCTAAATTATTTAACGAGTTTCCTTTGCCTATAACTTGGTTAAAAGCTTTTTTTTCTGCATTGAGATAGTCGGCGTTGTACACAAACTTTTCTAAATACTGGCGTGTGGTGAGCCTAATGGGTTCTCCACTACCATCGTAACTTCCCCAATCAACAAAACTAGGGCTTTCTACCAACTTTAAGAATGCCGCTTTAGTAAGCTTTCTACAGGTTTTAACATCTATAAAGCCGTAAGGTGAAAATAGCACGCTATCTGTTGGGTGAAAATAAGCAGCGAATGCCTTATAGTCTTTTGCTTTAAGTGCAATTAGAACTTCTGTAGCAATGGTAGTTAAGATTTCTTCGTTGGCGAGGGTATCTGTAGATGGTTTGTTGGCTATACTGTCTTTTGAAAAAGTTGAATCAGCAGGTTTTTCACTACTATTGCAACCCATTGCAAGTATTATCGCAAAAAAAATAAATAAAGACTTAGCAAACCATCTCATGCTTATAAAAACTAAAAAGGGTCTATTTTGTTTGCTGCAAACTATGGGTTAAGGTAAATATCCAATAAACCTTCGGGTAAATCTAAGGTTAAGATATTTTCTTCGTCGTCTATCTCTACAATAAAATCTTCATTTAACGGGAAAAGAACATCGGTATTTTTATAATGTACGGTAGCTACAAATTGTTGTGGGTATTCATTTACTTCTATGATTTCTCCCAGTTCGCCTAAAGTTTCATCTATAGCAATAAAACCTTTTAAATCTGTATAGAAAAATTCATCTTCGTCTCGTTCTGGTTTTTTACTGAGAGGCAAATAGGCTTTTTTCTTTACCAAAGGCTGCGCTTTATCTATATGATCAACATCTTCGAAATAGAAAAGACCAGTTTTGTTATCATACAGTTTATGGCTCGAAATAAAGAAGGGCACCATTTTTCCATTCACTTCTAAAAACAATACATCAAGCTCTAAATCTTGGTAATCTTCAAACTCAAAAAATAGCTGAACCTCGCCCTTTAAGCCTTTTGTTTTAGTAATATAACCGATGTAAAATGATTCGTCTTTAGTCATGTATATTTAATTTTGTCATTCTGAACGCTAGTGAAAAATCTGTGAGTAAAATAGATTCCTTGTACCTCGGAATGACAGGTGGGAAGCTAATAAAAATAGCGTCCCGATCAAGATCGGGACGCTATTTAATTTTGAAGTAAAGCTAATTACTCAGCTTTATCTTCTGCTTGAGTTTCTTCAGCAGGAGCTTCTGTTGCTGCCTCAGCTTCTACCGCTGGAGCTTCTTCAGTAGCTACTTCTTCTTCAACAACTTCTTCCGCAACTGGTGCGTTTTTAGCTGCGATAGCTGCTGCTCTGTCTTCATTTTTCTTAGCTTCTGCTGCTAAAGCTGCTTTACGAGCTTCTGCTTTAGTGTTTGCTAATCCTTCTGTTTTACCAGAAATTTTGCCAGCTTTAGTTTCTAACCAAGTAGCAAATTTAGCATCTGCTTGTTCTTGAGTTAAAGCACCTTTTCTGATACCACCTTCTAAGTGTTTTTTGTACAAAACACCTTTGTAAGAAAGGATAGCACGAGCTGTGTCAGTAGGTTCAGCACCGTTAAGTACCCAAGTTACCGCTTTATCGAAATTAAGTTCGATGGTTGCTGGGTTAGTGTTTGGGTTGTAAGAACCCAAACGCTCGATAAATTTTCCATCTCTTGGAGCACGAGCATCTGCTACTACCACGTGGTAAAAAGGTTTTCCTTTTTTACCGAATCTTTGCAATCTGATTTTAGTTGCCATTCTTTTTTATAGTTTATGTATTCAACATAGTTCCCGGAACTTCGTGTTGCGGGGCTGCAAAAGTAAACAATATGTTGGTAATTAGCAAACTAGGTTTAAATTTTATAATCAAACACATCAACCTGAAAATAAAATGATTGCAATAGGTTGTAGAGACCAAAGCCACTATCCTCCTCTACCCCTAAATTTCCTATATTTTCTCGACCAATTTTCAGCAACTCTTTTCCCTAAAATCCAATTGGCAACTTTACCTAAAAAAGTATAGTTATGATCTATCCAAGACCCAGCAAAATGATGAATACAATAGGTGTTTGGAGTGATATTCATCTTTAGTGTTTTCCAGCTTTTGGGATAGAAATATTCGCTTGGGTAAATGGTGCAATAACCCGCTACTTTTTGATAAGTATTATTGGCTAAAACTCCTTTTTCTTTGCCTAGGTGATCGGTCATCATTTCCGTAATTGGGTTCACATCTAAGCTGCCGTCGGTCTTGTAAAAACTCTTTGTATGGTAAAGCGACAATAAATTGCTAACCCACTCGCCATTTTTTACACTGCCAATCACCCCTGCAGAAACCAGCTGATCTTCGAAACCTGTAAAGGCAATATCCTCCAAAAACTGATCAGGAAAAGGCTTAATAAACTCCACATCGGTATCCAAATACAAGCCTCCAAACTCTTTTAACACGTACAAACGACAAACATCAGATACGAAAGCAAATTTTCTTTCTTTGTAGGCATCAGCAGCGTATTTATAGCTGCCAAAATCAAAGTTATCTTCATTCCAAAGCTTAATTTCATACTCTGGCAAGAATTTTTTCCAAGATGCCAAGCAATCGAGCGCCAATTTCGGCATCTCTCCTCTCCCAAACCAACAATAATGTATAATCTTAGGTATCATGAGCTTAATTTCTGTTTTTTTTAGGTGATGTATTTAAAACATTTTCTTGCTGCGATATTTCTCAGACCAAGCATTTGCAATTCTTTTGCCCAACAAAAAATTAGCCACCTTTCCTATCAAACTTTGCTTTTTATGCAGCCAAGACCCAGCAAAATGATGAATGCAGTAGGTATTAACGGTTCGCTTTATCTTTAAGGTTTTCCAACTTTTTGGACAAAAATAATCACTTGGATAAATCACACAGTAGTTATCCAGTAGTTGAAAGGTATTGTTAATTTGGACATTTTTCTTCGTCTTCATAAACTCCGTGATGATCTCCGTATTGGGATTAACATCATGGCTACCATCCTTTAAATAAAAACTTCGGTTATCGTAATAAGGCAAAAGATCATTGATCCATTTTCCATCTTTTTCACTACCCATAATCGCAGATGATAGTAAGAGGTTATCTTCAAAACCAGTAAACCCTTTATTACTTAATATTTCATCATCTAATGGGCGTAAAAACTCCACATCTGTATCCAAATAAATGCCTCCCATATTTTTGAGCGCATACAAACGGCACACATCCGCCACAAAAGCATACTTTCTTTCCTTATAGGCCTCCGATGCAAAGCGATACATATTTACATCGAAGTTTCTTTCGTTCCATTCTATAATTTCATAAGCAGGCAAATGCTTTTTCCAAGACTCTAAACACTTGAGCGCCAATTCTGGCATCTCTCCGTTCCCAAACCAACAATAATGTAAAATCTTCGGAATCATATCTTCACTTTTTGTCTTACTTTTTTAAAAATATCACCTCTGGTAGCGCTATCAAAATTCATAAACAGGGTAACTACCAACAACACCAACCCTATAGCCATGCAGTTAACAACAAACATTAACCAGGTATCTACAGCAAATAAGTTAAGCTGTTTCCAGCCATAGCTCAAAACAATTAACAACGAGAAACCTGCCAATCCTCTCACAATCTTTTTAAAGAAATACCACCTGCTTTCTTGCAAACAGTAAGCGGCATATAAAGGCGTAAAAGTGAGATGGCTTAGCACACCGCTCACCAAGGCACCAATAGGTATGGCATACACGCCTAGCGAACTGTATTTACATAAAACAATTACCAAAACAAAGTTGAAGATAGAGATGAAAATACCCCAAAAAGAAGCAATTTTGAGCTTGTTGGTAATCACAAAAACGTGATAGACGGTTTCTACTGTGCCATGTACAATAAAAGGAACCAAGGTAATTACAGATAAAATATGTAGTGCATGGGCATCTTGCGTTGGCAACCACAACCTAAAAAATACTTCACCATACACAAAAAACACCGAGAGAGGCACCAACACCACCAAGAAAATAGCTTTAAACGAAAGGTCTAAAGTCTTCTTAAGCTTATTCATGTCGTTATTTGCATACGCTTTAAGCATTTCTGGCAAAAATATGGGCACAATAATTCCTAAAAGGATGTAGATGGCGTTGGGTATAAATTTGGTTAGGGACAAAAAACCCATGCCCGAAGCACCAAAAAAATGGTTGGCAATTAGCAAGTCTAACTGCGTATTTACTACGTTTGCCATGGCCATTACCGAATTCCACACACCAGAACCCACAATTACATAAAGCGCACTTTTAGAGAAAAACGACCAATCTATTTGCACTTCGGGAAGCAGCTTTTTAGTAAGCCTGTAATTGGCAACCAACATGTAAAGTGCGGTGGCTGCCGTGGTAACACCCAAAAAGTAAATTTTAGGCGTAAAAAAATAGAACAACAAGATAATGGCACTCAGTTTCAACACATTTGAGATGATATTGATCAATGCCAACTTATCAAATCTATTTAGTGCAAAAGCCGTTACCTGAAACACTGCCGAAGAAACATTGATAACCAGACTGAAAAAGATGAAGATGAAAAGCAGCCTTACATCATAAACCAAATTAGCCGGTATATCTAAAACCTGATCTATAAAAAAACAAAATATGGCACTTACTACTGCAAAACCTAGAGAAATAATGATGTTTCCAAAAAGAACAGAATTGAAATAAGTGTTTACTTCTTTAATGTCTTTTTTCTCTAAGCTAATGGTAATATACCTGCTAGACATAGAGTTTAATGCCGTTGTAATGATACCAGCATACATTACAAAATTGTTAGATAACGGAAAAAATCCATAGGCTTCTTTACCTAAATGCGCTACAATATAGGGCGTTAAAAAAAAAGATATCCCAACGCCAGATAGCGCACTAAAAAAGTTAGAAACGAGGTTGACAACAAAACGCCTTTTATCCATATAATTTGACACTAAAGTACGTTTTATGCTTAAATTTAGAGCTATTTGTGATAAAATATGTTATTTTGATGCAAATTCAAAACTCAACAGTAAAATTGGAACCATTAGTAAGCATTATTACTCCTTGCTACAACTCAGCAGATTTTGTAAAATTGACCATTAATTCTGTGTTAGCACAGTCCTATACCAACTGGGAATTAATTGTTATCGACGACAAATCGACAGACGATACCTGCAAAATTGTTGAAACTTACACCGAAAAATACCCTAACATAAAGCTAATTAAACTGGAAAAAAATGGTGGTGTTGCTAACGCTAGAAATGTGGGTTTAGCAGAAGCAAAAGGAAAATACATTGCCTTTTTAGATAGTGATGATATTTGGTTGCAAGAAAAACTAACCAAGCAGGTAACTTACATGGAAGAGCAATCGCTACCGATGACGTTTTGCGCTTATAACCGAATTGACGAAGCTGGAGCGATTATTTCTAGAAAAATCGAAGTTCCCAGCAATGTAAATTATCGTCAACTCTTATCTCACAATGTGATTATTTTTTCAACCTCATTAACTTTGAAAAGCGTAATTGCTGATACGAAATTTAAAAAGGTTGGCCATGAAGATTGGATTTTTTGGCTCGATATTTTTAAAAAACCATTTAGTGGATTTGGCATCAACGAGCCCTTGGTACAGTACAGAATAAGACAAGGTTCGGTATCTTCCAACAAATTAAAAGTAATTGGTTTTACTTGGAAAATTTACCGGGAAAGCGAAAAGTTAGGCTTTTTTGAAGCAGCTTATCATTTCGTTAAATATGCTTTTGCCACCGTTTGGAAAAGGTTGAAGTAGTTTACTTGATCTTGTAGCCCAGATCTCTACTATTTTTACCGTGGGTAAAGTTCCACCACAAACCTTTTAAAGTGTATTTGGCTAACTCGGGTTGCCTTTGTAACAAAAACTTTAACACCGCTTTTGGGCAAGCAATTAAAGTAAAGTAAACCGAAAACAAAATGGTATTTAACCAGCCCGTATTTTTTCTGATGAATAACATCCTGTTACGGGTATTGAAATAGATTTTCAAAGGACTGGCCTTACCCACGCTAATCGACTCTTTGTGATAAACATAAGTTTTACCAGTAAACCAAACCTGTTTGCCTATTCGCTTAAATTTTTCGCACCAATCTAGCTCTTCGTAGTACAGGAAATAGTTTTCATCCATTAAGCCCGCTTTTTGTAGATCTGTTTTACGACACATTACCGCAGCACCGTGACAAAAACCTGTTTGATAAGTTTGGTCATCAAACTGGCCCGTGTTTTTTTCGAACTGGCCTATGTAGGCATTACGTGCAACCAAATAATTCATTGGGGTAAACCCAGCGTATTGTACCACATCTTTTTCATCAAAATACAATAATAGTGGCGATAAAAGACCTATTTGATGATTTGCCTCCATTTCCGCAATCATCGTTTCTATACAACCCGCAGGAATTTCTGTATCGTTATTAAGAAGAAAGATGTAATCGCCCTTGGCTTGTTTAATGCCCAAATTATTGCCGCCAGCAAAGCCTAAATTTTCTTTAGACTGAATGTATTTGATATTGCTAAAATACGGCTGAAAAATCAGTTCCCTATTTTTCTCGGCACCGTTATCAACAATAATGATTTCAACTTCTGTTGATGAATAGGACTTGGCCACAGATTTTAAAAAATCTATAGTAACCTCTGCCTGATGAAAATTGACGGTAATAATTGAAGTTATTGACATTTATTTTTTAAAATTTTACCTTCCAACCTGTCAGGCTGAGCTTGTCGAAGCCTTCTGTTATTTAATTTGTGCAGACACTTCGACAAGCTCAGCCTGACAAGCTAAATAGACAACACCTGTGCATCTGAGGCTATTTGAATCATTTCACAGTTTCAATCGCTTTATAGATCTCCTCCACATTCTTTTCCCAAGTATGTGTATGGGCAAAAGCAGTACGTTTATTTGCTAAATCTGCGTTATTTTCAGTTAAAGCTTTTTCTGCCAATGTTACGTAATCTTCTTTAGTTTCTGCAATGTACACATAGCCTTCAAAAACGCTCATGGCTTCGGTTTTAGTAGCCAAAGTCGGTTTTCCCATGGCCAGATATTCGTCTATTTTTCGTGGGTAATTACCAATAGTTAGCGGATTTAATGCCTGCGGATTGATACAAACATCGAAACCTTTAATATAAGCAGGCAAGGTTTCGGGCTTTTGAGGCCCCAAGAAATAAACATTCTTTAACTGATGAAGTTTGCTTGCTTTGAAGTCATCATCTTGCGGGCCTACTAGAACAATACTCCATTCTGGCCTTTGCGCTGCCAAATGGATCAAAATGTTCTCATCTAAACGGATCGAAAGCAAAGCGCCAACATAACCTAATATTGGTTTGGAAATCGCTGTTAAACTATCGGGAACTATAATGCTATCATCGTTTTTAAAAATAGTTAGATCACAACCTTGCCCCACATAAAAAGAATTGGGATTGTATTTTCTACAATAATTGGCCAAATACACCGAATTAGCCACACACAAATCGCTTTTTTTTATCAGCTCAGGCTCTAGGCTTTTACCGTGCTTACCCCAATAAGGCGTAGCCAAAAGATTGTCTCTAGAATAATAAATGCTGGTAGTTGGGTTTAGAAGCTCTTTTAAGTGATAGCTTCTGAACATATCGCTATCATTAAATAGAATGAAATTTTTAAAATCTAAGCGCTGTATGGCTTTCTTAACAGATTTCGCAAATCGTTTATTGTTGATTTTATTGAGAACGCGAAAAACCGCCGTAGGTTTTACCCAATTGATCGACTCGTTGATCACATCAGGATAGAACACCCAAAAATTAGGTTTTACTTCTTCTAATCCATCTTCCTCTCCCTTAATTACACGCATCCGTTTTTTTACGCCTTCGGTAGCCGCTTGTTGAAATTTAGTTCTACGATCTAACGGAGCATTGATATACAACACCCGATTGTGCTTACTAAATTCTAGGGCTATATCTTTACAGTTACTCCCAATTGGGGTGTCCCAAGGTTGTTGGCCAACCACAATGATATCTCTATTTTCGATAATAGCCATGTGTTACGTTTTATCTTGAACTCGTTTATACGCACTTACACCCCTTACAAAACCAAGGATACCAAATATGATTGCAGGAATGATAAGCAATTCTAAGGGCATAACTAAATATTTTCTTTTTCTAAAGGTTTACTACTATGAGGCGTGGCCATGAAAGATTTTTTCGCTTTGCCAATATTCGCTAACGCGATTACCATACCTAACATAGCTCTTGGTATTTGAAACAGGGCCACATACAATCTTTTATCTGCGTAAAATCTCCTCGGTATGGCAATAACTAAGGTTAAGCAAAGGCTAATGAATAAACCAAGCCAAAAAGCTTTTGTTGGCCCAAAAGGATTAAAAAATGATTGAACAGCTAATAAAAACAGCAAAGCAAGCAATAGCATTCTTGGCACTAAGAAAGTCTGCAAAGTTTTATTGAAAAACTCCACGTTGCCTTTAAATAACTGCACAAACCCTTCGAATGCGTATTTCTTTAAAAATTCTACCTGTGAAGCAATCCATCTTGTTCTTTGCTTGGTAAAAACTTTGGCATCTTCAATTTTTTCGTCATATACATACACATCATTTAGGTATGCAATGCTGACTTTATCTTTCGCAATCATGAAATCGAGCTGCTTGTCTTCGCCTACGGTTTCGCCTATGTTGTTAAGCAAATTAAGGAAGTAGGCAAATTCAAAAGCCATGCCCGAGCCAATTAAAGCTGGCGACAAACCCAATACCGCATGACTTTTACGGAACAAATGATTGTTCACTTCTTCGTTACAGGCATCCAAGAAAGCAAACGAACTATCCATGTTTTTGGCTACACGATGCGCTTGTACGACCCTCTTACCTTGATCAAAAGAAGTATTAAGATAAGTTAAACAATCATTGCTCATGATATTATCTACATCTAGCACTACCGCAATTTCAAAGCCTTCTCCATCCAGTTGATTCATTGCAAATTGCATCGCCTTCCCTTTGGTACTTTTTTCAAAGAAAACTTCAATTACCCTTGCTCCAAGTTCTCTCAACGTCACCAAAGTTTCTGCTTGCAGGCCATCAGCAATTACAACGACTTCGAAAGTGCCGTTATATTGCTGCTTTAATGCTGCTTTTACACTATCTACAATTACCACATTTTCTTGATAGGTTGGAAACAATACCGCTATCTTGCTGTAACGGTTTGCGCCCTTTTTTGATTTACGCAATGGCAGTAAACCCACTAAACCGAAAAAAGCTAAGTAAGCAACATTAAGCATCAGATAAACACCCAAAACCCAAAATAACACATCGATAATACTATAAATCAATTCCATCGGCTTCTAATTTTCTAGGCGTATCTAACCAAGGTGCAATAAAAACAAACGACCAAGACATAAACATGATAACGGAGGATGGGATTGCATTCATTACCTCATTACCATAACTACAGATAAAGCAACCTACGGTTCCGGAGGTTAGCGCAATCATTTTTGCCTTAAGTTTGGGGTCTTTAAGTTGCCAAACAATACCGCTACACTTGCCAATAATGTAACAGTTAATGGCAAACCAAACGAGCAAGCCCACGATGCCATACATTACCCATACTTTTACCCAATAACTATCGGGCTGAATATTGGCGATCGGCTTATCGGCATTATAAGTCGTTCCGTTCATGCCGCTCATTCCTAAGCCCGCCCCAAAAGGCTGGTCTTTCAGCAAATAAGCTAATTTTTCTTGATTTACAATTCTTACGTTAAAAGAAGCATCTTTAGGATCTAAAGCACTACGCAAACGTCTGATCTGGAAAATTTCATCTCCTATTTTAGTGTACTTCAAAACACCCAAACCGCCCAAAGCAAATGCACTACCAATAATTAAAATTTTAAAATTTTTGCTCAAGAATAGCGCATAACCTAAGCCTGCAACTAAGGCGAATAATGCTCCCCTAGTCCCAGAAATCCCCATGCCGTACAAGGTAATTAATGCAATTACTCCAAAAACAATCCGCTTTGCGAAAGAGAATGGCCCCATGGCTAAAACCATAGCCATAACGGCCATAATTGCTTGCGAAGCACCAAATTGGCCCGCATCCGAATAGATAGAGAACACCCTCAATTTTCCATCTAAGATATGGGTAACTTTGGCTCCAGTATCTAGCCAGGCCTGCTCGCCACCAGACAACCCTACGTATAATTGCTTTACGCCATACAGCACCGCAATACACGAGAAAAACAAGATAAAGCCAATAAACCGATTTAGATCTTCCATTCTATTAAAAAGCAGGAACACGATTGGTGCAATAAGCAGCCAACTTAACGCCGTAAAACGAAGCTCGTTGAACCAACCTGTAAAGCTGCCTCCGTAGGGGTTTAGCACCTGCAACACGCTAATGCCAAACCAAATTAATGACAGCATTACGTGCTCGTTCTTTAGGGCTTTCCAGTTAAACTTGTTCATGTTTACCAAAATACTGGCCCAAGTGAGCAGTAATATGGCATCCATAGCTAATCCAACCGGGATATTTAAGAAAGTTTTTACTACAAAACCAAGCACAAAGCAGTAAGCAAAGTACACGATAAACGCAATACGCGGATTGGTAAATGCAGCAATTACAAATGCACCACCACCCGCCGCTGCCAAAACCAGCATTGGCCCCAAAAAACCATACTTAATTGTAGAACCGGCTACTAAAACCGAAAGGCTTAAGGCTATTAAAAAAAACAGCAACGCTTTCTTATGATCGGCAATATTTAGCTGCAGATTCTTAAACATAAGTTGTCTATTTACGTTTAACGCCGTTGATAAGCCAGCCCATAAATTTATGATCGCCGTTTAACGCTTTGATTGCTTCTTTATCCTTATCGCCAATAGCGTTGCCTGCCATAAAAGTAGCCAGATATTTCTCGGTAAACAAAATCCATTCTTTTACGTCAGATACACCATTTACTGCATCTAAATAAATAATAATTAAGTCAAATTCGTTCTTAAGACTATTGAAAATTTGGGTAATCCCTGCATTATCCTTGTTTTCTAACAAAGAAACTCCCTCCAAATCTTTATTCAAAAAGGTAATAAGGTTGTTTTTCTGTAGCGTTAAAGTGTCGAGCACAGCTTTCAAAGATTGGTTAGTGGGTATGTTCCACTTTTTGATTTCGTCTGCAATTTCTGAATTTCCTATCAGCAAAATTTGCTTATCTAACCTTGCAAAACTATACGCCAAACTTACGGCAGAAAATATAGTGAACTTTTCTGGATGCAGCCTGGTTAGCCCCAATACCTTTTGATTACCTACAGACAATGATTTACTAATTTCGAAACGCACTTCGCGAAGTAAGTTCTTATAGGTAAGCATCTCTTGGCTATGTTCGGCATTTTTCCAAATCTCATCAATATCTCTATGTTCAGGTTTAATATAGTTAAGCTCTCCAATTACTTTCCCTTTGGTAGCTGCAGCCAACTGCTTCTTGTTATTGATAGAGTGATCTAATACATGAATAATAAAAAGTACACAAAAACAAATGGCGAAACTAGCAATGGCACTTAAGACCATAAACACAAGCTTTTTAGATGGTTCGGCCACCGTAGGCACACCTTCTTGCTCTAAATGCAAGCGTAATCCAATGTTCTTGTCAAGGTTGGTTTGGTTGTAACGATTTAATAAATCCAAGTACTCTTTGGTGGCCACATCAGCGTCGCGTTCAAATTTTTGCACGCCAGCGTCAAAAGGTACCATGCCCGAAAATTTTGCGTTCAATTTCGCCAACTCTCTGTCTATATCTTGTATGCCTCCCCTGGTTTTCTCTAGCTCTATACCTATCGATATTCGGTTTTGGACTAGCGTTTGCTTGGCCACAATGGGGTCTGCAACGTACTGGTCGTTGGCACGTACCAATTGCGAAGTAAGCAACTGCTGCAGCGAGTCTACTTTTTTCTTGGCTGCAGGCTTAAAACCTCCATCTATGTAATCGTCGTTAGCGGCCTGTACTTTACTTCTAAGCGCTATTACCGCTTGGTTGTCTACGGCGGTCTCGGCTCCTAAATATTTCTCTAAAGCTGGGTTACTTAGTTTATTATTTACATTATTTAAGGCCGATTGTAAAGATTGTAAATCTATTAATGCTTGAGATTTTTTGTTTTCGTAATCAATAATTTGCTGGTAAACAATTTGAGATTGCTTATCTAAATTAAGTACTTCATTTTTTATTTTATACTCTTTAAGTTGCTGGTTTTTATCGTTCATTACAGCCTCTTTCTTCTGCAAGATCGAATCTAACACCAAGATAGACTGGTTTTTGTTACTAATGAGATCGAAACTGTAGTTATTGATAAAATCTTTGGAAAGGGTATTTACCACAAACACGGACATAAAAGTATTTTCGGAGGTAAATTCTACTGTGATAAAATCGCTATTATCTTCATGGCTAATGGCTATTTTTTTGCTGATAGTAGCGGCATCATACCCCATTGACTTCACTAGGTTATAGTACTTTACATCATCATAATTATCAAACGGGGTTAGCACTTGTTTCTTCGCAATGCGTTCTTCAAAACCTTTAATAGCGGCTTTTCGCTGCTCGGCAGTCAGGGCTATCAAGTCATCACTTTGTTTTTGGAAAGATTTTGCAGGCTCTTTTAAGTCATGAAGTATTAACCGATAAGAAAGAATGCTCATGTTCCTAGGCATGGTCATGATATCCATGATATTGGTAAACTGCTGATTGAGTTTAATCAAAATATCTGGCCCGGAGTAAGAAGGTATGTCTGGGGCTACTTGTCTAGAAGGATCTAACAAACCTGTAGACAGTTTTGCCTGCGATTTATACTGCTTAGGGAGATTTTTAACGAACAAAAAAGTAACAAAAAGCGTTATTGCTGGAATTACAATAATCAGCCATTTGTATTTAATGATAAGCCTTAAAAACTCCTTTATATTCATACCTTTTATTTCACCTCTTCCAACGTTTTTCCAATGAGCGCCTCTAGTGAGCTTTTAGCCTTAAGCATATTGAGTTCGGCTAATAATTTTTCTGAGTTTGCAGTAGAAGTAAGCGCCTTAGCTTTCGTATATACATCTAATGACACTTCGGCTTTCTCATATTTGTACCGAAGTCCATCGCTAGCAGTTTTATTATCTATATAAGCCTGATTTTTAACTTTCAGATCAATAAACCATTGCAAATATTCAAAATACTTTTGTTTTACTTCAGTTTCGAGTAAAATATCGTATTCTTTAGTCAAAAAAGATGCAGAATTATATTCTTCTCTTGCCTGTTTAACTAACGAAGGTGTGCGAAAAAACAAGCCCAGGTTTAAATAAACACCAAATTGAAAACCGTTAATAGAATACGGGTTGGAAGCATCTACAATAGCTGCATTATCTGGCCTATAGAAATAAGAAACATTAAGCGATTCTAGATATCCAGCCTTAGCTACACCCATTTTTGCTTTAGCACTTAGCTCGCTGGCCTTGTACATTTTTCTTTTTGGATAATATTCTTTGGCCAAATCAATATATTTTTGCAGCAAAGGTGGGTTGATTTGGCTTGCAATGTCATTTTGCGCATATCCCTGTACTCCAACCATTAATAGAAGTAATAAGACTACAAGCCCTCTTTTTTTCATCTGGATATCTTTTGCTTTCAATCGCAACGAAGCCATCAAATTTTCTTGCCAAGGCTGTGGTGATGATAGTTTCATAGATTTATGTTATTACACCTTCTCTTTTTGTAGAAGCACAGGTATGGTCATTAAAATAATTTTCAAATCTAACCAAACTGAGAATTTTTTATTGTAAAAGTTATCCAGTTTTTTACGCTCACGGTCAGACATATCACTTTTTCCTCTTTTAATAATTTGCCAAAGCCCTGTAATGCCGGCTGGCCCCAAAAACCTCATTGACCATTCGTTAGTGGTAAGCTGCTCGGCTTCATAGAGGGGCAAAGGCCTGTTTCCAACAATAGACATATCTCCTTTAATGACATTAAATAACTGAGGAAGTTCATCTATACTCGAATTTCTCAAAAAATTCCCCAATTTGGTAACCCTCGGGTCATTCTTCATCTTGAAGAACGCCGATTGGCCATATTGGTTGGCCGTAGTGGCTTTCAAGTTTTCTACCTCTTTATCAGCATTAACCCGCATCGATCTAAATTTATAAAAATCGAAGATCTTATAACCCGTGCCAACCCTTTTGCTGGTGTAAAAAACCGGCCCTTTAGAATCTAATTTAATAAGTATAGCGATAACAAGCAGCACGGGACTTAAAAAAAAGAGTGCTGTTAATGAAATGGCCAAATCTAACAAGCGCTTTAAAAATGGTATCTTATATAGCTGCAACGGTGCCTCGGGCAAATCTTTTAATTGCTCATTAAGAATTTTATAGGCTGATAAAAACTGAAGTCGCAACGTTACATCCGCAAATGAAATATCGGGAGAATAGCAATCTGCCACTCTAGCAGCAAAGGCCATTGCAGTAACCGATGGGTCTTTCTCGGTAAGCAAAAAAACGACAACTAAGTTTCTACTCAACCAGTTTTTCTTCAAAGCTTCTACCAAACCAAGGGCTTCGCTCACTGCGCTAGGCTGTACCTCTACCAAAATGCTCACGTCTAATTCGTAAACCGAAAGTTTGTTTACTATTTCAAATAGATTGGCAAAGCTGCCTGCTTTTTTTAGATTTCCTCTGTCGCTAAATTCGGCAATTATAGCAGCATCGTATTGATTAGCATAATAAATAACATTAACCCTAGATTGTGGCATTCCAAATGCGGTATTTTCTTGCACGTTCATTCTTAGCTTAACAGTTTCTTGATCGTTTCTTTTAACTTACTGGGATTAAAAGGCTTTGGCACCAACAAATCGAAGTTATAAGGCAGTTTCTGCACCAAATCATCTAGCGAATAGGCTGCAGACAACAGAATAATCGGAATATCACGATAGTAACCACTGGTTTTTAGGCTTCTCACAAAATCAAGCCCATCAACGTAGGGCATTTCCAGATCAGAAATAATCAAATCAGGCAAGTGCCCCTCATCCATCCAACTAATGGCCTCTAGACCATTATTATGAATGACTAAGTCATAATCTTTCTTTAGGATAAACTCTAAAAGCTTGAGCACTGTAATCTCGTCATCAACCAGTAAAATCAGCTTCTTATTTTTACCTGTTCTAAAAATTGGAGACGGCATATTTTGGGTAAAACTTCATCTAAAACTAATAACCAACTAAGCTATTAATAAAATTTGGATTTTCACTCCTTTTTGTGCTGTAAATGATTTACATCAGCTCTATTTGCCTTTTAATACTTTCTTCTAAAGAGATTAAAGTCTCTGTGCGTTGAATTCCTTTTACCGCTTGTATTTCTTCATTTAAAACATGGCGCAAGTGGTCGGTATCTCTACAAGTAATTTTAGCAAACATACTATAGGCACCAGTAGTATAATGTAGCTCTACCACTTCTTTAATTTTACTCAGTTGATCTACGGCATCTTTATATAAAGAACCTTTTTCCAAATAAATCCCTAAAAATGCAGTAATATCATACCCAGCTTTTCTGGGATCGATAATTAAATGCGAACCCCTAATGATACCCATATCCGCCAGTTTTTTCATACGTACGTGTACTGTACCCCCAGAAACTATCAATTCTTTTGCAATTTCTGTGTACGGCTTAGTCGCATCATGCATCAATTGGGTTAATATTTGAATATCAAGGTTATCAATTTCTAAATTTTGAGTTTCTTTTTTCAACATAAATTACATTTTTGTTAACAATATATAAAATTAAATGAAAATATAATAAAAATAAAATTAAATCATTAAAAAATTTGCAACGTATTTAATAAACATCCTATATTTGTTTCAAGCAAAACGCCAGTAGGCAGCTTGCAGTTCTCAGTAAGAAGTTCGCATTTGCAAACTGCATATTGAAAACTGGAAATTGAAAAACTAAAAAAATGTAGGGTGGTGAAATTGGCAGACACACCTCCTTGTCTCGGTGGTAGAGAAATTGGGAAATCCGGAAACGGTACAACCACTCTATGAAGGTTCGACTCCTTCCCCTACAGCAGTGAACAGTTCTCAGTAAACAGTTTGCAGTTTATAACTGCCAATTGGAAACTAAAAACTGTAAAACTAACAAAATGTTGGGTGGTGAAATTGGCAGACACACCTCCTTGTCTCGGTGGTGGGGATTATGGGATAAACGCAGTTTATGGGTTGACCACAAATTAATTTTTGAACTGTAGCTAACTACCCCTTGAAGGTTCGACTCCTTCCCCAACAGCCATTTTTATAAATAATAAGTTAGTTAAGGAAGCGGTTCAGGATTGAATCGCTTTTTTTATTTCTATTAATTTTTCAAAGATCAAACTTTGCTTTTATGATTGCCCCCAATGCCTAGCAATGAAGTGGAGCAGATAAAATGCAGCTTCAAATATATAAAATATCATTTATATATTTTTTTATCGAAAAATCTGATAATTTTTCAAAACATCCTCAACAGAAAAATGAATTTAATAAAAAAAGCGAATGATAAACACCCGCCTTTAACTCATTTTTTTCAATGTTGCCGAAGACGCCAACATAGACAATAGAAACACACGTTGGCGTTATCGCCAACGTGTAACCATTACTTAATTGTATACTTATCGCTAAACTTCTTATCCAATTGTTTGTGTAAGTTATCTAGGTTAATATCTCTGCCCTGAATAAAAGCCTTTTCGATTTTATTGGTCTTCATATCCAAAGCATCGCCTGTAGAAATAAAGAAAGTAGCATCTTTACCTACTTCTAAACTTCCGGCGGTTTTATCAATACCCAAAATTTTAGCGGTATTAAGCGTAATAGTTTGTAGCGCTTTTTCTTTATCCAAGCCCCAAGTTGCTACCGTACCTGCCATGAAAGGCAGGTTACGTTGCTGCCAAAAATCGTTGATACTTACCGCCACAGTAACACCAGCATTAAATAAAATTGCAGTATTTTTGTAAGGCATATTTACATCATCATCGATATTACCTGGCAACGAGTGCGGCTGATTTACAATTACTGGCACATTGTTTTGCTTCAAGAAATCAGTAAGCAAATAAGCATCGCTACCACCAATAATTATGGGTGTGATATTGAATTTTTTGGCAAAATTTACGGCAGCCACAATATCTTTCTGCGTGTTAGCACTGATGTATAATTTTTGCTCGCCTTTAAACAGCTTGGCCATTGCTGCCATACGTGTATTGGTTTCAGCGGGTTTCGGCCCTTCGTTATAAGCTTTTGCTTCTGCAAAGAAACTGTTCAACTCTCCAATAGCTGCTTCAGTACGTTCTTTCATAGCCTCTGCAGAGAAACCAGGTCTTCCACCAAACCCTCTAAAGCGAGGAGCCGTAGGCCAATTCACATGCATCCCATCGTCGGTTTTAATTGCCGCATCTTCCCAATTCCACGCATCTAATTGCACAATAGAGGAACTACCCGAAATAGCGCCGCCGCTTGGCCTAATTTGCGCCATTAAAACGCCATTACTACGTAAGGTAGCCGGCACTTTAGAATCGGTATTGTAAGCAACTAAAGAACGTATATGAGGATTTAAATTTCCGATCTCCTGAAAATCTAAGGTGGCCTTAACCGACTCGTACTCTACTAAACCTAAAGTATTAACCGGTGCAATAAAGCCTGGATAGACGTGTTTACCATTTGCTTCAATCAAGTCGGCATCTGTAAGTGCTAACTTCACTACTGTTGCATCGCCAACACCGGTAATTTTTCCCTTTTCGAAGGTCATGTAACCATTTGGAATGACTTGACCATTCCCAACATGGATCACAGCACCCATCAAAATTGCTTTTTTCGCCTGTGCTTTAGCAGGAGAAATATTAGCTTGCCCAAACGCTGATGCACTAGCTGCAAAAGCTAAAAATAGGCTTAAAACTTTCTTATTCATGGTGGTGCCCTCCTTCTTCTGTATAAATTGCCTCGAAACCGTTTGAGTAATCGCTGGCCGTTTCGCAATTGTATAAGGTAGAAGTGTTGCCCATTGGGCGCTGTGTTCTTCCACCTTTATTTTTACTATCTAACATTTTTTGAACTAACCTAGCTCTCTCCACTTGTTGTTGTTTCAATTTTTGCGCATCTTTTTCGATATCCCAATACATCACGCCATCTACAAAAGTTTTTTCTGCTTTAGCGTAGATTGAAAGCGGATTGTCTGACCAAACTACTACATCTGCATCTTTACCGGCTTTTAAGCTTCCCACTTTGTTGTCGATATGCAACATTTTAGCAGGATTTAAGGTTACAAACTTGAACGCATCTTCTTCAGAAACACCGCCATACAATACGGCTTTTCCAGCTTCCTGATTTAAACGACGAGCCATTTCAGCATCATCAGAGTTAAATGCAGTAGTGACACCTACGTTGTGCATGATTTTTCCGTTGTATGGGATAGCTTCTGCCACTTCGAATTTATAAGCCCACCAATCTGAGAATGTAGAGGCTGCAATACCATGCGCTTTCATTTTATCGGCTACTTTATAACCCTCTAAAATATGGGTAAAAGTATTGATTTTGAAACCCAAACTATCCGCAACGTGGATCAACATGTTAATTTCCGATTGCACGTAAGAGTGGCAAGTGATGAAACGTTTGTTGTTCAGAATTTCTACCAAAGCATCTAATTCTAAATCTCTACGAACGTTGTTGCCTTTTACTTTTAACGCTGCTTCGTAATCTTTAGCACGCGTAAAAGCATCTACAAAAGTTTGCTCTACACCCATACGCGTTACTGGGAAACGCTGACCAGAACCGAAGTTACTTTGTTTTACGTTTTCGCCTAAAGCAAATTTGATGAAACCATCGGCGCCAGCAAATTTCAACTCCTCCGGCAATTTACCCCAACGTAATTTGATCAGTTGAGATTGGCCGCCAATGGGATTTGCCGAACCGTGTAGAATTTGCGAGGTAGTAACTCCACCAGCTAACTGGCGATAAATATTGACATCTTCAGAGTTGATGATATCGCCAATGCGCACCTCAGAAGAAACGGATTGTGCACCTTCGTTAATACCTCCTGAACCTGCAATGTGTGAGTGCTCGTCTATAATACCTGGCGTTACATGTTTGCCCGTAGCATCAATTACTTTTGCCGAGCCCGCCGCCAAGCTTTTACCTACGGCTTTAATTTTACCACCTTCTAACAAAACGTCCGTATTTTGCAAAATCCCGTCTTTCTCGTTAGTCCAAACCGTTGCATTTTTAAGCAACACACTTTCTGCTGTAGGTTGTACTTCGTTACCAAAAGATTGAAATGGATAAACTAAAGGCGCATTTACTGCTAAAGCTGGTTTAGTTTCGGGCTTTTTCGGCGACTCTTTTAAAGCTTCTTTGAACGTTGCGGTCCATCTGCCTTCCGAGCCATCGCTTAATGCAGACTCGCCTTTCATCGCAATTGGTGCTTCCGAAGATAGATAGCCTGTTAAACGCACATCGCCTTTTGGATTTTTCTTCAAGTTGAAACTCAACGTTACCCAATCGCCATTGCGGCCTAAAGTGGCCGTGGTTTTAACGCTATCAGTGCCAGTTCTTTCGATTGACGCTGCAGTAGGACCAGTAATTTTTAAAACCAAAGACCCCACACCATCAACATTCAAGTTGTAAACTCCCTTTAAATCGCTTACATCCATTTTGTTTACGATGTAGCGTTTACCTTGCACCCAGTTTTCGTGGATAATATTGCTGCTCTTGAACAAACTATCAGAAGTAATTAGGAAATTGGCTAGCTTACCTTTCTCTAAGGAGCCTACTTTATCGCTAATGCCCAATAGTTTGGCTGGGGTTTCGGTTACTGCAAGTAAAGCCTGCTTTTCGGTTAAGCCGTTTGCAATTGCCGTACGGATGTTTGCCCAAAACTCACGAGTGTTGTCTAAACCAAAAGTGGTAAGGGCGAAGTTAATGCCCGCCTTTTCTAACACCCCAGGATTGGTTGGCGCCATTTCCCAAGCTTTCATTTGTGCTAAAGTTACATTTCTAGCTTCTGCCGGATCTTCTACATCATAAGCTTTTGGATAAGCAATAGGTACAATTAAACTAGCGCCAGTTGCTTTAACGGCATCGATACGTTGGTATTCATCGCCGCCAGCTTTAATGATAAACTGCTTGCCAAATTCTTTACCAATTTTATCGGCACGTAAGATATTTGCCCAGCCATCGGCTTCAAAAATTTGAGGTAAATTTTGTTGCTTATTAAATTCATCCAACGAGATGTTGTATTCTTCTTTCTGGTTTTTATACCAAGCTGCGTCCAAATAAGTTTGGCGCAACAAAGCAATAGAGCCCATTAAAGAAGTTGGATAATCGTTAGTTGAACTACCTTTGCTAAATGAGTAGTTGGCTGCGGTTTGATCTTTTAAGATTACCTTATGCTCAAACTCATCGTTTAGTGTTACCGCCGCAGAAGTACCACGGGCAATACCATCACGACTGATAGCATTTACACTACCAAAACCTGCTTTACGCAAATCGTCGGCTTTTTTGGTGTCGATAGTAAAAATGGTTCTTACCTCTGTTTCTGGGCGAATGGCCGCATTCCAATTGTAAGCTCCTTTTTTTTGTGAGGTAAAGATCGATTGGCGCTGGCCACCGAAACCACGCCCCGAAGCGGCGCTGGCATCAAGAGGAACACCGTAACTGGTAAAGGCGTCGATCAACGAAGGGTAGATGTATTTTCCCTTCAGGTCTATCACTACATATCCTTTCGGGATTGCAGTACCCGTACCCACAGATTGGATGACTTGGTTTTTGATGAGCAACACGCCGTTGCTAATCGTTTGGTTGGCGTTTACCACAATAGTTGCATTGGTAAAGGCGTATTGCCCACTCCGCACGTCAAAAGAACCATTTACCGGATAAGTTTGTTGCGCAAATGCAAATACAGTAGAAAATACCAACGCTAACGCTAGTAAAATTTTCTTCATGTTAGTTAATGTTTAGAATTATGGCTTAAAGCTATTTATAATTCTAGTGGTTTTAATTAACTAACATATTTTTTACTTAGAAAAGCTCTGCGTTCTTTGGGAGACTTCAAAACCTTTGCGTTTAATTTTTAACGTAAAGTAAAAAAGTGCTACGCAAAGTTGTAAATTAAAACGATTATAAATTAAACGCTAAACCTGCACCTGTTACAATCGCTCAATTAAATTCCTAAATTTGAAAATTAAATAAACAAAAACATGAATTTATACGATATCTTAAAAAGTGCGCACTCAGGCTGGCGCTATTTGGTGTTAATTTTATTAATTGTTGCCGTAATCCAAGCTTTAGCTGGTTGGTTTGGTAAAAAAGCTTATACCGAAGGCAACAGAAAGCTAAACGTATTTACTTTAATTAGTGCGCATATTCAATTCTTACTAGGCATAGGGTTGTATGTTTTAAGTCCGTTAACTAAAGGACCAACAGGCGAAGCCTTATATCGTTATTGGAAAATGGAGCACATTGCCATTATGATTGTAGCTATAGTATTAATTACCATTGGCAACGCAAGGTCTAAAAAAATGGCCGATGCAGCCGCAAAACACAAAGCCATTGCTATTTTCTTCGGTATTGCGTTGATTTTAATTATTGGCTCTATTGTTATGATGGTAAAAAATGATCCATCAAGAACTTTTTTTGGAATTTCGTAAAAAGCTCTTTGCGTTCATAGTGCGTCATACCCGTGAAAACGGGTATCGTAATGCGACAGTATATAATCATTCCGCTTTAAATTCCCGCCTTTGCGGAAATGACGCAATTAGGTAAGTAATGACGCAAACAAATGGAAGGACAATAAAATTTTATAAAATATTTTGATTATTTAACATTTTGTATAAATTTGCTTTACAATGATTAACAAAACAAACACTTGGCACTGGCGTAGTAATTCGAAAGAAAGTTTCGTCAATGGCTTGTGCAAGATATAGTTTATCAATTTAAACCTAAACTTAAACCACATTTTAAACCCGACGGAACCACACGTCGGGTTTTTTGTTTTAGATCGCTTCGTGATTGCGAGGACCGAAGCATTTTAAAAAGTAATTAGAGATTGTTTCGGCATATCTCCTCGCAATGACGACAATAACGAAAAATGAGATACAACATAAATACCTACAGCAAAAAAAGACTTGCGGATACAACAACGCCAGTAAGCATTTACCTGCGTTTACGTGATGTTTTTACCAATACCATTTTATTAGAAAGCTCGGACTATCACAGCAGAGAAAATGCCACCAGTTACGTGTGTGCCGAGCCTGTAGCAGGAATTATTTTAAAAAATGGCGAACTAGTCATTAATTATCCAGATGGGAAAAATGAAGTAAAAACAGCTTTTAACCTAGCTGAGGAAATTACTGCGTTTAAAGAAAAGTTCAAACAAGTTCTCCCCTCAGATTCAAAGCATATTTCTAGCGGTTTATTTGGCTATTTCACTTGGAACACCGTCCAATATTTTGAAGACATTAAATTTTCAGCGGCTACGCCAGAGGAAGATCAAATTCCGGAAATGCAGTACCATATTTATAGGTACATCATCGCTATCGATCACTTCAAAAATGAAATCACTTTATTTAAGAACACTTTTAACGATGATGATAGCGAAGATTTGAGCAAAATGGAGTATATCATCCAGAATAAAAATTTCCCGGAATATGGCTTTAGCACCAACGGCGAAGAACGTTCAAACCTAACCGACCAAGGTTTCATTGATGTAGTAGAAAAACTGAAAAAGCACATTTACCGTGGCGATGTTTTCCAAATTGTACCATCAAGAGCATTTTCTCAGGCATTTTTGGGTGATGAATTTAATGTTTACCGTTGTTTACGTTCCATCAATCCATCTCCATACTTGTTCTACTTCGATTATGGAAGCTTTAAGCTTTTTGGTTCATCGCCCGAAGCACAGATTACCATTAAAAACGAAACGGCAAACATCTTTCCCATAGCTGGCACTTTTAAACGTAGTGGAAACGACGAAGAAGATGCAAAAATTGCCAAAGCGTTAGAAAATGACCCCAAAGAAAGTGCCGAACATGTGATGCTGGTAGATTTAGCACGGAACGATTTAAGTCGCCACTGTAAGCAAGTAGAGGTAAAATCATTTAAAGAAGTGCAATATTATTCGCATTTAATCCACTTGGTTTCTAAAGTGAGCGGACAGTTACAAGATCGAGGTAGCTCATTCAAAGTGGTTGCGGATACTTATCCCGCCGGAACTTTAAGCGGTGCACCAAAATACAGAGCTATGCAGCTAATTGATGAAAATGAAAACCTTGGTCGCAATTTCTACGCTGGCGCCATTGGTTACATGGGCTTTAATGATGATTTTAATCACGCCATCATGATCAGGACTTTCATGAGCAAAAACAATAAATTACACTACCGAGCGGGCGCAGGTATAGTTGCGGATTCGGTAGCCGAAACAGAATTGAACGAAGTAAATAACAAAATTGCTGCGTTGCGTAAAGCAATTGAAATGGCAACCGACATATAGACTAACCACAAAGGCACAAAGTACACAAAGAAAACTTGGAGCTCTTAGTGTCTTGGTGGTCAATTATAATAATATGAATAACAATAATATTCCCCCTTCAGGGGGCAAGGAGGTTGTTTTAGTAATAGACAACTACGATAGTTTTACCTACAACTTGGTACATTTAATTAACGAATTGGGTTACGATACCGAAGTTTGGAGAAATGATAAATTTGATTTGGCAGATGTAGCGAAATACGATAAGATTTTGCTTTCTCCAGGACCGGGCATACCAGAAGAAGCAGGCTTGTTGTTAGATGTAATTAAAACCTATGCCGAAACTAAGAGCATTATGGGCGTTTGCTTAGGGCAACAAGCCATTGCCGAAGCTTTTGGCGGTAGCTTGCTGAATTTAGGCCGACCAATGCATGGTATTGCCACGCCGGTAACTAAAACTGTGGATGATGAATTACTTTTCAGAGATGTAGCAGCACCATTTGAAGTTGGCAGGTACCACAGCTGGGTGGTAGATCCTGCGAATTTGCCAGAAAGCTTAACTGTTACTTCGGTAGATGCAGACGGACAGATTATGTCGGTGCGCCACAAAGAATTTGACGTTTGTGGTGTACAGTTCCACCCAGAAAGCGTGCTAACGCCCGAAGGAAAACAGATGATGAAAAATTGGCTTTTGAGTTAAAAGTGTAAAGTCCAAAGTTAAAAGTACGAAAAGCATAAACCGTAATCATACCGTCATTGCGAAGCACAAAGCAATGACGATCGAAAAAAAACATGAGCCAAAATATTTTAGACAAAATCGTTCTACGTAAGAAAGAAGAAGTTGCGCTAGCAAAACAGCAAGTAAGTGTAAAGCAACTAGAAAATAATCCAACTTTTGGCAGAACACCCTATCGTTTTAAGGATTTTCTTTTAGCCGAAGATAGAACCGGAATTATTGCAGAGTTTAAAAAGCAATCGCCATCTAAAGGTGTAATAAATGGCAATGCCGATGTAAAAGCAATTACGCAGGCCTACAATGCAGCTGGAGCTTCGGCGCTTTCGGTACTTACCGATACCGATTTTTTTGGCGGTAAAAAAGAAGATTTGCTACAAGCCCGCAGCGTAAATGAAATTCCAATTTTAAGGAAAGATTTTATGATTGACGAGTATCAAATCTTGGAAGCGAAGGCTTGGGGAGCAGATATAATTTTACTAATTGCGGCCATTTTAACTCCAGCTCAAATTGCAGCTTACGGTAAACTGGCGCAAAGTTTAGGGTTAAATGTATTACTAGAAGTTCATGATTTAACCGAGCTAGAAAGAAGCATCTGCCCACATTTAGATGCCATAGGCGTAAATAATCGAAATCTGGGAGATTTTACAGTGAACATTCAAACCTCTTTCGATTTGGTGGATAAAATACCTAATGAGTTTTTAAAAATTTCCGAAAGTGCCATTAGCCACCCGCAAACTATCAAAGATTTAAAGCAAGCAGGTTTTCAAGGGTTTTTAATTGGAGAAAACTTCATGAAAACTGACAACCCAGGACTAGCGATGAAGGAGTTTGTTGGGGAGTTGTAGTTTGAAGACTTACGAAGTTTAAAAAACTTCGTAAGTCTTAGTAAAAATCTACCGCTCTCCTACTTGTTGCCTCCACATGGCATAGTACAAGCCTTTTTCTTCCACCAAATCTTCGTGTTTGCCTTGCTCTATAATATGCCCTTTCTCTAACACATAGATTTTATCGGCATGGCGTATGGTTGACAAACGATGGGCAATCAAAATGGTAATCTGCTCGCTCAGTTTAGATACGTCTTTAATTGTAGCCGTAATTTCCTCCTCGGTAATCGAATCTAGCGATGAGGTAGCTTCATCAAACACCAAAATATCTGGATTACGCAGTAAAGCCCTAGCAATAGATAAACGCTGTTTTTCCCCTCCCGACACTTTTACACCGCCTTCTCCAATTACGCTATCCAATCCTTGATCTGCTCTTGCCAACAAGGTATGGCACGCCGCCTGCCTAAGCACTTTCAAACATTCTTCGTCGCTAGCATTTGGCTTAACAAACTGCAGATTTTCTCTAATGGTTCCAGAAAACAGTTGTGTGTCTTGCGTTACAAAACCAATTTTTTCTCGCAATTGATCTAAATTGATATCCCTACCCGAAATGTGGTTATACAAAACGCTACCCGTTACAGGCTGGTAAAGCCCTACCAACAGCTTAACCAAAGTAGTTTTACCAGAACCAGAAGGCCCCACAAAGGCAATGGTTTCGCCTTTATTCACACTAAAGTTGATATGGTTTAAGGCATTGCTTTTACCGGTAAGATGTTTAAAGCTAATATCGCTAAATGTAAGCTGTTCTATTTTACCTAAAGGTTTTGGATGATCTGGCTTTTTGTCGATAGGCGTGCTTAAAATAGCCTTAAATCTACTCAGTGAAACTTCTGCCTCTCTCCAGGTTAAAATTACATTACCAAGTTCTTGCAATGGACCAAATAGAAAAAACGAATAGAATAAGAAAGAAAAGTACTGTCCTGGCGAAATGGTATTTTCAAAAATGAGCATTAGTAAAACCACTACCATCGTACTTCTTACCAAGTTTACCGTAGTACCTTGCACAAAGCTCATGCTACGTACATATTTTACTTTTCGAAGTTCTAAGCCTAATATTTTATAGGTGGTTTTGTTAAGCCTTTCTATCTCTTGGTTAGCCAGCCCTAAACTTTTCACCAACTCAATATTTCTTAAAGATTCGGTGGTAGAACCCGCCAAAGCAGTGGTTTCTGCCACAATAGATTTCTGTATGGTCTTGATCTTACGACTTAAAAACCAACTTACAAAAGCAATTACCGGAATAGAAGCAATATAGATTAGCGTAACCTTATAACTTACCGACAAAGAGTAAACAATCACGAAAACCATCCCAATTAAGCTCACAAACAAAATACTGATGAAGGAGGTGATGAACTTCTCGCAATCTACCCTTACTTTTTGCAATACACCTAAAGTTTCGCCACTGCGCTGGTCTTCAAAAACTTGATAAGGCAGCTCCAAAGAATGTTTAAGGCCATCGGCATACATTTTGGCACCCACTTTCTGTACAATAATATTGGTAAAATAATCTTGAAAATTCTTGGCAATCCGCGAAACCATAGCGGCACCAATGGCTAAACCTACCAAGCCCAGTACGCCCCATATATATTCCGAGCGGTTAAGGATGTCTTTTTTTTCTATAAAACGATCTACAATTTGGCCTGTAAAATATGGATCCATCAAAGAGAAACCAATATTAATAGCCGCCAAAAAAAGTGCAAGCACCACTACCCACTTGTGGGCTTTTAGATACTCAATTAATAAATTCATTTTTGCTTTGTGATTTGGATTGCAAAAATAGAAAAAGGGAATGTAGTAAAACCACATTCCCTTTTATATTACAATTTAACGATATTGTTGAACGCTCTCTTATACCGTCATGATATCTTTTTCTTTCAATTCGGCGTGTTTATCCACCTTCAAAATATAAGCATCAGTTACTTTTTGTACTTCGGCCTCTCCTACTTTAATCTCATCGTCTGATACGCTTTCAGCCTTTAATTTTTTGATTTTCTCGTTAGCATCTTTACGTATATTTCTAATGGCGATCTTACCTTTCTCGGCTTCTTCTTTTACTTTTTTCACTAGCTCTTTCCTGCGCTCTTCTGTTAAAGGCGGAACTACCAAACGGATAATTGAACCATCATTTTGTGGGTTGATACCTATGTTAGCTTCCATAATAGCTCTTTCTATTGGCACCAACATATTTTTTTCCCAAGGTTGGATAATCAACGTACGAGCATCAGGCGTATTAATTGCCCCAACTTGTGCTAATGGAGTTGGGTTGCCATAATAATCTACCATAATGCCATCTAACATTCCCGCAGAAGCTTTTCCTGCTCTAATCTTAGTTAACTCAGATTCGCAGTGAACAATAGCCTTATCCATTGTAGCTTGCGCATCTGTCAACTGTTTCCTTATGAGGTCATTCATTGTGCTGTATGATTTTGTGCAAAAATATAAAATAATGCTTAAAAACTATCCCTGTACCAAAGTTCCAATCTCTTCGCCTTTAGCAATCTTCATGAAGTTACCATTTTTATTCATATCAAATACGATAATAGGAAGTTGGTTTTCTTCGCAAAGTGTAAAGGCAGTCATGTCCATTACGTTTAAACCTTTATCGTAAACTTCTTTGAAAGAGATCTGGTTATATTTTGTTGCTAAAGGATCTTTCTCTGGATCTGCGGTATAAATACCGTCTACACGAGTTCCTTTTAAAACCACATCCGCGTTAATCTCTATTGCCCTTAATGCAGCAGCAGAGTCGGTAGTAAAATATGGATTTCCTGTTCCTGCACCAAAAATCACCACACGCCCTTTTTCTAGGTGTCGTACGGCTCTTCTTCGTACAAAAGGTTCACAGATTTGTTCCATCTTAATAGCAGAAAGCAAGCGGGTCTTTAAACCAACTTTTTCTAAGGCATCTTGTAACGCCATGCTATTAATCACGGTAGCCAACATGCCCATATAATCGGCTTGCGCCCTATCCATACCAGATTTTTCGGCACTTAAACCTCTAAAAATGTTTCCTCCGCCTATTACAATTGCAATTTCTAGACCTTGGTCATGAACAGCTTTAATATCTTCGGCATACTGTTTAACTCTTTCATTATCAATGCCATATTGTTTTTCGCCCATTAGCGATTCGCCGCTCAATTTGAGGAGGATACGTTTGTACTTCATAAAAGACAAAATTATCAAGTTTTTTCTAATTTGATGCGGGTTTTTAGCGTTTAATTTCTTCGCCTTTGTAAAATACCTGTTCTATATCCATCTGCTGGTTTAAAACCACAAAGTTTGCTTGGGCGCCAGCGCTTAACTGACCTGTTTCTTTTTCTTTTTTAATCAGCTTTGCTGGATAGTAGGTAGCCATATCAATGGCATCTGAAAGGGAAATACCGCAATGTGAAACACAATTTTTAACAGATTGCAGCATGGTCATAGCCGAGCCGGATAAAGTTCCATCTGGCATGACGAACTTGCCATTAACGGCTACGTGTTGGTATGGTCCCGAACTACATTCGGTTACCGCATCGGTAATCAAGAAAAGTCGTTCCTTCATTACTTTTGCAGCTACATTTACCACTTCAAAGTCTACATGCAGGCCATCTGCGATGATGCTTGCCATAGCTGTTGGATGGTTAAAAACCGCCGTTGGAATGCCAGGAGCACGGTGTTGTAAGGGCGACATGGCATTAAATAAGTGGGTAGTAGTTTGCACACCTTGATTGTAAGCCTTTGTAGCTTCTTCAAAGGTTGCACTACTGTGCCCTAAAGAAACTACCACCTCATTGTCTAACAGATATTGAATTACCTCGTCATCCTGTAACTCTGGCGCCAAGGTCATCATCTTGATGGTACCATCTCCAAAATCTAACAGCGCTTTAATTTCTTCTAAACTCGCCTTCCGGATATATTCCTTAACGTGTGCCCCTCTTTTCTCAGGGTTGATAAAAGGCCCTTCCAAATGCAGACCTAAGCAATTTCTAGCTTGTTTTCTATATTCCTTAATTACCGCAATGCATTGATTAAAAACCTGAGGTGTGTTGGTGGCTAAACAAATTAAAAAACCGGTAGTACCTTGTCGTAATAACTGATCTTCAATTATCCGAATGCTATCTAAACTTGGCTCAGCAGAAAATAGCTTCCCTGCCGCACCGTAAATCTGTAGGTCAATAAATCCAGGAAAAATATAACCGCTTTGTGGATTTACATTTGCTGAATTTGATTTAATTTCTTTAATCAACCCGTTTTCGAACAAAATATCTTGTTGAGATTTTAATCCCGTTGGGAGATATAGGTTTTGATTTTGTAACGATTGCATTTACAAGTTTAGCAAAAAAAGCACTAGCCAATAACACAACTATTTTTTACTTTAGAGCAAGCGTGATATCTTTTACCAACCTCCCAATGGGATAACGCATAAAAGTTGGTTCAAAATATTCAGAATTTTTGTAAACAAACTCCAATTGGGCAAAGGCATTTTCGGCTAAGGCCGGATTTTTTGCCTTTTCTTCTTCTAGCTTTTGCTTTAAACCTAGATTTTCCTTTAGTAAATCTGCGGCGGTATCTTCAAAAATGTACGAAGAAAAATGTTCCTTTTGGCTTAGAATAGAATCGAAGAAATTCCAATTGAAGAAAGAATCTGGTGCTTGAGGCTCTAAAGTTTCTATGATGTATCTATTGGTTTTTTGATTAACGTACACCACATAATCTCCAGCGTAGCAATGTATAGCTTGCAGCCTCGTTTCTAATTTAACTCCCGAATGCAGATAATGACCTTCAAAAGGCTTTTGAGCAGTTTTCATATCCGTGATGTAGTACATTTCAAGCGGCAGTTTGGCATCTTCTTTTAGCTCGTTCACTTGTACATTATTGAGTTTTAAGAGTTGGACAATCTTTGTCCAGGCTTTAGGAATAACGTAGGCTACTGGCTTGTCAATTTTTAGTACGGGCTCAAAATTATTCCATTGTTTAATTGCTTTGGTATAAGGCTCGTTACGGTCGTAATACAACCTTTGTAACCCACTTACTTCGCTGGACTTGTATTTTGCGGCATAACCTTTAAATTCAATTTCGTCAAACTTATCTCTGTTTAGTTTCCAATCTAATACAAAGGTTTTCTGTGCCGAAGTTTCCTCGTCTGCCTTTCTTTTGTTTGCCCCAATTAACTCGGCATCCCGTTCTACAATATTTATATAGGTTTGCAGCAATTTATAGGTAGATTCTACTCGTTTATCATAGGGTTTTAGCATGTGTGTTTCGGGCATAAAGCCGATGGTGTTGTGCAGCGCCGTATAACCAGTGCTATACCTTGGACTTTCCATAAAACCGCTAATACCGTTATCAGGAGTTTCCTTTATCGAGTTTACGTAAGGAATTAATTCAAACCCCTTGTCTTTCATTGAGGCGTAAAGATCCGGCAGCATGTTATGGGTAAGATAAGTGGAGAGTACCGGATTTAATTTATCCTTTTGCGTAGGGATTAAAGTCATGGTGTACTGATAATCTGCGCCGTTACTGGTATGGGTATCTACAAAAATTTCGGGTTGCCAAGCGTTAAAAATCTGCTGAAAGCTTTCCGAGTTTTTAGAATCCGTCTTAATAAAATCCCTATTAAGGTCATAGTTTTTGCTATTACCTCTAAAACCATAGGCCAAAGGTCCATTCTGGTTAGCTCTAGAGGTAGCCGTACGGTTAAAGGCTCCGTCAATATTGTAGATGGGGATAATGCAAGTGACCACATTATTGGGAAGCTGTTTATTTTTAAGCAGGTCCCTTGCCAACATCATCGAAGCGTCAATGCCCTCAGGCTCTCCCGGATGAATGCCATTGTTAATTAAAAGCACCCTTTTATTTGCTTGTTTAACTTTGATGGGATCAAAAACACCCTCTTTGCTAAGCACCAGTAAATGCAGCGGTTTACCAAAGTCGGTTTGTCCGTAAACCACTAATTTTGCTTGCTGGGGAAAAGCTTTAGCTAACGATTGATAATAATTAATCGCCTCCTCATAAGTAGTAGTGGCAATATTTTCACTTTTTTCGTAAGGCGTTAGCTGTGCAAAAGTGGTAGTGCTCATAAAAACAAAAAGTAAAGAAAAGTATATCCTCATTTTTAAAATGATTGAGATATAAAAGTAACCTTTGTTTTCTAGACGAGACAATCTTTATCCAAAATTGTGGAAAGGCGAAAGCTACCTTATTGTCTTATTTGTTAAACCTTTAGGCCCAAAGTTATATTTAAAGCCAACAGACAAGAAATTATAAATGTCTGCAGCATTGTTTTTAAACTTTGTTTTTGGATCGTTGTAGCCATCTAAACCTTCTCCGGTAACTATATTGGTTTGATAGTTGAAATTCAACGTATACCTGATATCGCCCCATCCATCTGGAAAGTAGAAATCTATCCCTATGTTAATTGGGATAACGATCCCAGAACTCTTATCATCCCCAGGAAAGGTATATAAATTACCCGATTCATCCAGTTTTTCTCGAACAATAGAGTTCATGTTGTTCTTAATGTAGCCCAATCCGGTACCGAGGTAAAAGCCCTTGGTATAATTTAAGAAATCGCTGTAATAAAAATCAGTAAATTCTCCTGCTCTAAATTTAGTATTTAGCATTACAGCCTGATAGGCATTTGTAAATTCTCTTTTGTGGGGATCAGTAACTCTATTTCCACCTTTAACTAAGCCCATTTGAATTTCTAAACCGCCAGTAATAAAGGGAGTAAAATTGTAATCTAAATTTGCATAACTAGCGAAACCAAAGCTTCCTTTCTGAACGTCAGTAAAGCTATAAGTACCACCTGTGCCTGCGCCTACACTTAATTTATAAAAGTTTGATTGACCAAATGCTGTAACCGTAAATAATACCAGTAGTAAAGCTAAGTAACGTTTTTTCAAGTTGTTATAAATTAAGTGCTGCTATACAAAAGTATAATCTTTATTGAAAAAAATAAATAATATCTTTGAATTTATGCAAGAAATTAAAATAAATGCTGTTTCTGTAGCCGAAAGGTTTATGAAATATGTGAAAATAGATACCCAATCCGATGCGTCGTCATCAACTACTCCTTCTACATCTAAACAAAAAAATTTAGGAAAAATTTTAGCAGATGAACTTTTAGCGATTGGGTTAAGCGACGCTCATTTAGACGAAAATGGTTATGTGTATGCAACAATTCCTGCCACTACTGATAAAATAGTGCCTGTGATTTGCTTTTGTTCGCACATGGATACCTCACCAGACAGTAGCGGAGAGAATGTAAAACCTATTGTGCATAAAAACTACCAAGGCCAAGATTTAGTTTTGCCAGATGATCACAATATTGTGTTAAAACTTTCTGAACATAAAGACCTTAAAAATCAAATTGGAAACGATATCATTACTGCTAGTGGTACAACTTTATTGGGTGCCGACAATAAAGCAGGTGTAGCAGAAATTATGGAAGCGGCTACTTATCTGGTACAAAATCCGCAAATTAAACATGGTGTTATAAAAATACTATTTACACCCGACGAAGAGATTGGCCGTGGTGTAGACAAGGTAGACTTAAAAAAACTCGGTGCTGATTTCGCCTATACCATTGACGGGGAAACCTTAGGTTCTATTGAGGACGAAACTTTCTCGGCAGATGGCGCTAAACTGGTAATTAATGGTGTAAGTGCACACCCTGGTTTCGCAAAAGGAAAGATGGAAAGTGCCATCAAGATTTTGGCAGATGTGATTAGTGCTTTACCGAAAGACAGGTTAAGTGCAGAAAGTACTTCGCAAAAAGAGGGGTTCATTCACCCAGTTGGAATGATCGGCACCGCCGAACAAGCCGAAGCCAACTTTATTATACGTGATTTTGATAACGATTTGCTAAAAGCGCATGGCGAGACCTTAGATAAAATTGTGAAAGAAGTGATGAAAGCTTATCCAAAATCAACTTACACTTTAACAATTAAAGAGCAATATCGTAATATGAAAGAGGTGCTGGATAAGCATCCGCAAATTATGGCAAATGGCATTGAAGCTTTAAAAAGAGCTGGCCTTAACCCAATTACTCGTAGCATTAGAGGCGGTACCGATGGCTCTCGTTTATCTTTTATGGGTTTACCTTGCCCTAATATTTTTACCGGCGGACATGCATTTCACGGAAAACAAGAATGGGTAGCTATTCAGGATATGACAAAAGCGGTAGAAACTATCGTGCATTTAGTGCAGGTGTGGGAAGAAAGAAGTTAATTTACGAATGACAATTTTAGATTCACGATTTGCTCGCATTAATTTTGCGTTAGCGCTTTTAAGTCGTAACTCTAAAATCGTAACTTATAAAGTTAACTGCGCCAAATACTGGTCTTGCTCATCCACATACAAAATCTTACAATTCCAGCCATATTGTTTACTTAATCGTTGCAATGTGGTTGGATCAATATAAAGCCAATTAAACCAATTTCCTTTCTGATTTTTGTATTCGTAACAGAAGCTGATTTCGCCAAAATATTGATGAGTGGGCATGGGCATATCATCGTATAGATAAGATATATCTGAGCTATCAAAAAGCAATTGCCCTTTCGGATTTAATATTTTTTTGGCACTTTTTAGGAAGTCTTCAAAGCCTTGTAAAGTTCCAGTAAGGCCAATTCCATTCATCATAAACAGTAAAGTATCGTATTTTTCTTTTACTTGAAAGAAATCTTGTAATTGAGGGTTTCTTACGCCTCGCTCTTGCATAATCTGCACGGCAATGGGAGAAATATCAATAGCAGTTACGTCGATCTTTTTTTTGTCCAACAGCAGCGCATGACTGCCTACTCCGGCACCAACATCTAAGACTTTTCCCTTACAGAGAGATAACGCTTTCAATTCTATTTCAGGCATATCCTCTTCATTTCTAAAGAAAATATCTATCGGCATTTCCTCTGGCTCACCGTAAGAGTTATGTAGCCATAAGGTATCAGCTTTGCCAGACTGGTGAAAATCTAAAAGGGCGTTTCCGTAAATATCCATGCGTCAAAGATACGGAAATGCCTTTTTTAAATAATATGTCGTCCGTTAAAACTGATGCTGAAATAAATTCAGCATGACGAATTGCTTATACCGTCACCCTGAATTTATTTCAGGGTCGGTTTATTCAATTGTTTGAATAAAGCTATTAGGTCTTAATTCTATCAGCTTGGTCTTTAACCATATCGGCCACGCCGGCTATTTTATCTTTAGACTTATCTAAAAGGTCGCAAAACCAATCACCAACTTTATCTTTTAAAGCGCTGTCTTTGTCTGATGAAATTACCATCGCTACTATGGCGCCTAAAGCTATTCCTGCTAAAACCCCACCTAATATCTTTGTTTGCTTTGTCATAATTAATGTCTTTTATTAATTTAAAAACGATGGTATGGAAAGATTGTTTTAAGGTTTTTGTTAAAAGTTAATATCAGAATACCAGACAACTTACATCAACCGTCATCTCGAACGAGAAACGAGGAGAGATCTAGCAATTTGATAAGTAAATAGTTAGATTTCTCTTCGTCGTGCCTCCTCATCGAAATGACGTAAGCGATAGAATGGTGCCAAAACCCAAAAATCCCCAAGCCTAATTAAAGATTTGGGGATTTGCTGTATAATCATTTTGGAACTTATACTTCCTCTTCGCTGATGAATTTTGCAGATAAATAATCTCTGTTCATACGAGCGATGTTCTCCAGTGAGATCCCTTTTGGACACTCAGCTTCGCAAGCACCAGTATTGGTACAGTTACCGAAACCTTCTTCGTCCATTTGGGCTACCATGCTTTGTACCCTGCGGTAACGCTCTGGCTGCCCTTGTGGTAATAAAGCCAACTGAGATACTTTTGCCGAAACAAAAAGCATTGCCGAAGCATTTTTACAAGTAGCCACACAAGCACCGCAACCAATACAAGCAGCCGCTTCGAAAGCCGCATCTGCTTTTGCTTTTGGAATTGGCAATGCGTTAGCGTCTTGTGCATTACCGGTATTTACCGATACGAAACCACCCGAAGCAATGATACGGTCGAAAGCAGAACGATCTACTGCTAAATCTTTAATTACCGGAAATGCTTTTGCTCTCCAAGGCTCAACCACAATGGTATCGCCATCTTTAAAAGAACGCATGTGTAATTGACAAGTAGTTACCAAGTCTTTTGGCCCATGTGGCTGCCCATTGATGAACATTGAACACATACCGCAGATTCCTTCTCTACAATCATGGTCAAAAACCACAGGCTCCTCGCCTTTAGTAATTAATTGTTCGTTTAAAACATCAAACATCTCTAAGAAAGACATGTCTGGAGAAATATCAGAAAGCTTGTAATCAACTAGTTTACCTGCTGAGTTTTTATTTTTTTGACGCCAAACTTGTAGCGTTAAATTCATGTTTCCTGTACTCATCTTGTTGAGATTTAAGTATTGAGTAACAAGTATCGAGTATCAAGATTTTCATTCAAGTCTTGATACTTGATACTCATCTCTTACTACTATTTATAATTTCTTTGTGCTACTTTAATATTCTCGTAGTTCAATTCTTCTTTGTGTAATTCAAATTCACTTACGCCTTTGTATTCCCAAGCCGCTACATAAGCAAAGTTTTCGTCATCACGTTTTGCCTCGCCTTCTTCAGTTTGATGCTCTTCCCTAAAGTGACCGCCACAGCTTTCCTCTCTGTTAAGGGCATCAATACACATCAGCTCTCCTAATTCAATAAAGTCGGCTACGCGGTGTGCTTTTTCCAACTCAGGGTTAAACTCATCAGCAGAACCTGGCACTTTAACATCAGCCCAAAACTCTCTACGTAAGTCCTGAATTTCTTTAATGGCTTGTGTTAATCCTTCTCTGTTACGAGCCATACCGCATTTTTCCCACATAATGTGACCTAATCTTTTGTGGAAATGATCTACAGATTTAGTTCCATTAATGCTTAAGAACTTATCAATGGTAGCTTTTACATTATTTTCTGCTTCTACAAACGCAGGGTGGTCTGTTGGGATAGGTTTAGTGGCAATCTCCTTTGATAAGTAAGAACCGATCGTGTAAGGCAATACGAAATAACCATCAGCCAAACCTTGCATTAATGCCGAAGCTCCTAAACGGTTAGCGCCGTGGTCTGAGAAGTTAGCTTCACCAGTACAGTACAAACCCGGAATGGTTGTCATCAAATCATAATCTACCCAAACACCGCCCATGGTGTAGTGTACCGCCGGGTAAATACGCATTGGGGTTTCGTAAGGATTTTCACCAGTAATTTGCGCATACATATCGAACAAGTTACCGTACTTTTCTTTAATTACGGCAGTACCTAAACGCATGCAAGTTTCCTTATCAGGATTATGGTTACCCGCTTTAGAAGCTTCGATACGACCATAACGCTCTGTGTTTGCTTTAAAATCTAAGTATACCGCTAATTTAGAGGCACCTACACCGTAACCCGCATCGCAACGCTCTTTAGCGGCACGAGAAGCCACGTCGCGAGGTACCAAGTTACCAAAAGCAGGATAACGACGCTCTAAATAGTAATCTCTTTCATCTTCTGGAATATCCGAAGGTTTACGAGGATCATCTTTCTTTTTAGGCACCCAGATACGACCATCGTTACGTAACGACTCCGACATCAATGTCAATTTAGATTGGTGATCTCCAGAAACTGGGATACAAGTAGGGTGGATTTGTGTATAGCAAGGGTTAGCAAAGAAAGCTCCTTTTTTATGCACTTTCCAGGCTGCAGTAACGTTACTACCCATGGCGTTGGTAGATAAATAGAATACGTTTCCGTAACCACCTGTACCTAAAACCACGGCATGACCGAAGTGACGCTCTAACTCGCCAGTAATTAAGTTACGGGCAATGATACCACGAGCTTTACCATCAATTACTACTACATCAAGCATTTCGTGGCGAGTGTACATTTGCACTTTACCCATACCTACTTGGCGCTCTAAAGCGGAGTAAGCGCCTAACAATAACTGTTGACCAGTTTGTCCAGCTGCGTAGAAGGTACGTTGCACTTGTGTACCACCAAAAGAACGGTTATCTAACAAACCACCATATTCACGAGCCAAAGGCACACCTTGCGCCACGCATTGGTCAATAATGTTGGCACTTACCTCGGCTAAACGGTGTACGTTAGCTTCACGAGCTCTGTAGTCACCACCTTTAATGGTATCGTAAAATAAACGGTAAGTGCTATCCCCATCATTTTGATAGTTTTTTGCGGCGTTAATACCACCTTGAGCAGCAATAGAGTGCGCTCTACGGGGCGAATCCTGAAAGCAAAAACATTTTACTTTGTAGCCCATTTCTGCTAAAGTAGCTGCTGCAGATGCACCAGCTAAACCAGAACCTACTACAATTACTTCTAAGCTTCTTTTATTCGCTGGGTTAACCAACGGAATAGAAGATTTATATTTTGTCCACTTTTGGGTCAATTCGCCCGCAGGGATATTTGAATTTAATTTCGACATTTACTTAATCCTTTTAATTAAACGTTTCGGCTTAGCTAATCCAGCCTAAATAGATGGAAATTGGCATTAATGCAAAAATGATAGGAACAATGATCGAGAACCATACCCCTACTGTTTTTACTACTGGCGTCCATTTTTTATGGTTCCAGCCCATTGTTTGAAAAGACGATTGAAAACCGTGTAACAAGTGATAGCCTAGTGAAATAACACCTAAAACATACACCACCACTACCAAAGGATCTTGAAAAATCATCACAATGTTTTGGAAAGTGTTGTGCGCCTCATGTGTGTAAACAGCTACCTTAGTTGGCCACCAGAAGTGATAAAGGTGCATTACTAAAAACATTAAAATTAATGTTCCGAGTAAACCCATGCTACGCGAATACCAAGTGCTGTTAGCCTGAGGCTTGTTATAGGCATACTTTTCTGGCCTTGCCGCATTGTTTTGTGCAGTTAACATTACCGCCTGTACAATGTGAAGGATAATTCCTAAGAATAACCCAACTTCCAAGATACGAATTACAATATTGTGGCTCATAAAATCGGCCGCCACATTAAAGGTTTCTCCGCCATCATTTACAAAAATTAGTGCGTTTATAGATACGTGAACAACAAGAAACGAAATCAAGAACAGACCCGTTAGCCCCATTACAAACTTTCTACCTATAGACGACGTAAAAGCTTTACTTAAACTACTCATTAGATTGTTTATTTATATTACTAGTGTGCAAAGCTATCTAAAATATGAAAACATATCTTTAATAAAACTTACAAAAAAACGACAAATTAACAATTTAGAAACGTTCTAAGTAAATTACAGTCTTGGCAACGTTTGCAGTTGTTATTTAAGGAGTTAAATTTGAAAATGGAAGGCAGTGGTTCATCGGGAGTAGTAGCCCTGCTGTTTGCTGCTATCTTTTTGCTCTGGGCTGCCTGTCATTCTGAGGAACGAGGAATCTATTTCTGGATTGCTAGACCCAACAGATCCTTCACTACGTTCAGGATGACAGATAAACAAAAAGTATATCCGCTGCCATCAGGTTTAATTAACACAAAACCGTGCAAGGAAACTTAGCGTTCTTTGCAGTTCTCTTCTTTTTCTTCGCGTTAAAATTAACCGCAAAGCTTTTGGAGTTGTCGCAAAGTGACACAAAGAATAGTTACTGCACAAACCTTGTCAATCTTACAAGCTTTTTTCATAGGAAAAATTGACAAAGTTGACCCCAACTACAGTACAATTTGCTTTTAGCCTCAATTAGAAGTACTTTTATCCTATATTATTAAAAATATCAATTGGATTTTAAAGAATTTGGATTTAACGCGGAGCTTTTAGAAGGCCTGCTAGCAATGGGCTTCAAAAATGCTACCCCAATACAGCAACAAGCTATACCATTAATTACAGCTAACAAAGATTTAATAGCTTGTGCGCAAACTGGCACCGGTAAAACTGGAGCTTTTTTGCTGCCTATCATGAATATGCTTACGCAAAAGCACGAACGCCATAATAATGTGCTGATTTTGACACCAACTCGCGAGCTCGCCCAACAAATAGATTTACAGGTAGAAGCGCTATCGTATTTTACCAACATCAGTTCGCTAACTGTTTTTGGTGGCGGCGATGGCGTGGCTTACGAGCAGCAAAAACGTTCGATGCGTGAGGGAGTGGATATCATTATTGCTACCCCAGGCAGGCTGATCTCTCATTTGGCTTCTGGTGTATTAAAAATGGACCAACTAGAACACTTGGTACTAGATGAGGCCGACCGAATGTTGGACATGGGTTTCTACGATGATATCATGAAAATTGTAGGTTATCTACCAAAAAACAGACAAACAGTAATGTTTTCGGCTACCATGCCTCCAAAAATTAGAAAACTAGCGGCGACTTTATTGAACGAGCCAGAACAAATTAGTCTTGCTATTTCAAAACCAGCCGAAGGAATTAACCAACAAGTTTACCTCATTCATGATGAGCAAAAAGTTCCTTTGCTTACCGAAATGTTAAAGTCGGCTACCTATAACCGCATTATTGTTTTTGCTGGTCGTAAGGAAAAAGTAAAAGAGCTTGGAAAAGTGTTCAAAAAATTAGGTTTAAAAGCCGCAGCATTCCACAGCGATTTAGAGCAAAAAGAACGCGAAGCCATCATGCTCGATTTTAAAAACGACAAGCTGAACGTATTAATCGGCACCGATGTTTTAAGTAGAGGAATTGATGTAACCGGAATTGATTTGGTAATTAATTACGATGCACCGCAAGACCCAGAAGACTATATTCACAGAATTGGGCGTACGGCTAGAGCGGCTACAACCGGAACAGCAATTACCTTAGTTAACGGAAAAGACAAACGTCGTTTAGCAAATATCGAGAAGCTAATTGAGCGTCAAATTGATAGAATGCCTTTGCCTGAGCATTTAGGCGAAGCTCCAAAAGATGAACCTGTAGGAGAAAAGAAACCGTTCAAGAAAAAGAAAAAGTTTTTTAAGAAGAAGCCGAAGCCGCAAGGAACTGCTCCAGCAAAAACAGAGTAAATTTATTGGTTTTGTGTTTTAAGGTCGCTTTTCTGAATAGTCGGGACAGGCTATCCCTCGAAATGACGCTCCTATTGCCGTCATTTCGACGAGGAACGAGGAGAAATCTAACTACAAGCACTAAGCGCTAGATTTCTCACATTCGTTCGAAATGACGACAAGGGCTCTGCTTTAGGCTCTAGCTTGGATTACTTTTTAAAGTTTTTAGCTAAATTTCTTACCTTTAAAAAATGCAAAACCTCACCCCATTAGCCGAAAGATTACGCCCCAAAAACCTAGACGAATACGTTGGGCAGAAGCATTTGGTGGGCGAGGGTGCAGTACTGCGCAAAGCGATTGAAAGTGGTCGTATTCCATCTATGATTTTCTGGGGACCGCCAGGTGTTGGAAAAACAACTTTAGCAACCATCATTTCCCAAAACTTAGACCGACCATTTTTTGCATTAAGCGCCATTAACTCTGGTGTAAAAGATGTACGAGAAGTCATCGACAAAGCAGCTGCAATGAAAGGCAGTTTCATGGGTATGCCTGTGCTTTTCATTGATGAGATCCACCGTTTCAGCAAATCGCAGCAGGATAGTTTGTTGGGTGCGGTAGAACGTGGCTTGGTAACTTTAATTGGAGCCACTACAGAAAATCCAAGCTTCGAAGTCATCTCAGCTTTGCTTTCTCGCTGCCAAGTTTATATCCTTCAAAACTTAACGGAAGAAGAATTGGTGGGTTTGTTAAACACAGCCATTGCAAAAGATGAAATCCTATCGAAAAAGAAAATTGAGATTAAAGAACATGAAGCTCTAATTCGTTTAAGTGGTGGCGATGCCAGAAAACTCCTCAACGTCTTAGAAATTGCCGTTAACGGCATTGGTGGCGATAAAATTGAACTGACCAACGAGAATGTGTTAGCTCATGCACAACAAAATTTAGCACTTTACGACAAAGCTGGCGAACAACACTATGATATCATTTCGGCATTTATCAAATCTATCCGCGGTAGCGACCCAAATGCAGCTGTTTATTGGCTAGCCAGAATGATTGAGGGAGGAGAAGACCCATTGTTTATTGCTCGTAGGCTGGTAATTTTAGCCTCCGAAGATATTGGTAACGCCAACCCCAACGCCTTGCTTTTAGCTAACAATTGTTTCCAAGCAGTAAATGTGATCGGCTTTCCAGAAAGTAGGATTATTCTATCACAATGTGTAACTTACATGGCATCATCGGTAAAAAGTAACGCATCATATATGGCCATTAACCATGCACAGGCCTTGGTAAAACAAACTGGAGACTTACCTGTGCCGTTACATTTGCGCAATGCGCCAACAAAGTTGATGAAGAATATTGGGTATGGTGCCGACTACAAATATTCGCACGCTTACGATGGCAATTTCGAAGCGCAAGAATACCTGCCCGAAAAGCTGAGCGGAACCAAATTATACGACCCGGGTAAAAATCCGGCAGAAGAAAAATTAAGAGAGAAACTGAAACAGAATTGGAAGAATAAATACGACTATTAATTCATTTCAAATATATTTCTTAAAATTATTCTATTTTAGGCCTTACCTATTAATTTCCCAACACTACATAATTATATTTAAAAACAAGTAATGAAAAATCAAACTATCGCTATCAAAACAACTGCCCTATTTTTAGCTGGCAGCATTTTACTAGTTAGCTGCTCTAGCAAAACGTTAATTCAATCTAACCCTAGTGGCGCAAAAGTGTACCTTAACGGCGAAGCTGTAGGTACCACGCCCTATACCCATGAAGACACAAAAATTGTAGGGAGCACTACTTCTGTTAAATTAGAAAAAGAAGGCTATGAAACCTTTAACACCTCGTTCTCAAGAAATGAAAAAGCAGATGCCGGGGCAATTATTGGGGGTGTTTTAGTTTTGGTTCCATTTCTCTGGACGATGAAATATAAGCCTGAACGTACTTATGAGCTAGTGAAAACAACAGCGACAGAAAAAGTAGTTGTGGTAGCAAAACAGCAGCCTAATGCAACCGAAAACAAAACCAAAGCCGATAAGCTTCGTGAATTAAAAAAGCTCCTAGAAGAAAAGTTAATTACACAAGAAGAATATGATTTGGAAAAGAAGAAAGTGTTATCGGAATCTTAAAATAGACTTTCTTTATATAAATGGAACCATTAAATATTTGAATTAAATGATATCAATATTTTTAAGTCATCAATGGAAATCGTTTTGGCGCAGTAGAAATAAAGCCGGTAGTATTGCCGCTCAAATTGTACTGGGCTTTTTTATGCTTTACTTTCTAGTAGTGGCTGTAGGTGTAGGTTTTTGGATGACGGCCATCATCGAAAAATTGATGCCAGGCGTTAATCCTACTGTAGTTTTTAATGGATTGATTTTATATTATTTCTTACTAGATTTAGCCATAAGGATACAAATGCAAGATTTGCCTACGCTTAGCATTGTACCTTATCTGCATTTGAATATCTCCCGAAAAACGATTGTCAAATTCTTGAATTTGAAGTCGCTGTTCTCATTTTTTAACTTGCTGCCTTTCTTTATCTTTTTCCCATTTATATTTATTAATATTAGCGCAGCAAGCGGAATGTTAACCGTATTGGTTTATCTGCTTTCCATATTAGGCCTTATCGTTTTCAATAACTTTTTGGTGCTTTACATAAAACGCAGAGCTATTAACAATGTCTTGTTTTTTGCTGTGGGTATCTTGGTAATTTTAGGCTTGGCTGCCTCAGATTATTATGGATTTATTTCCATTAGAGATTTCTCAAATTTTGTTTTTCAAAACGTAGCTAAGTACCCGTTTTTGGCATTGATATTCCCTGCCGCAGCATTTGTGGTCTTCTATATTAATGCTAAATTTTTAACGGCTAATTTGTATACCGAAGAACTAAGCACAAAAGACGATAAAAAAGTAAGTACCGATTATCCTTTTTTAAACAAATTTGGAAGAGCTGGAGAATTAGCTGCGTTAGAATTGAAACTAATTTTGAGGCACAAACGTTCTAGAAGTTCGGTAATTATGGGATTCTTGTTTCTTTGCTATGGCTTTTTCTTTTATCGAATGCCATTAATTGAGAACGATGAATTTGGCAAAATGCTATTTGCGGCCATCTTTATGACGGGAATAAACATTTCGGTATATGGGCAGTTCATGTTTGCTTGGCAAAGTGCGCATTTTGATGGTTTGTTGGTTAACAAAATCAATTACCACGACTTCATTAAAGCCAAATTCCTACTGTTTACCATCAGCAGCACCTTAATTACCGCATTATCGGCATTTTATGGTTTCATGAGTTACAAATTGCTTTTGTTGCACTTGGCTGCCTACGTTTACAACATTGGTGTGGGTACGGTAGTAGTGCTTTATTTCGCTAATTTTAATTATAAACGACTGGATATTACCACTAGTGCTAGCTTTAACTGGCAAGGCGTTGGTGCATCGCAGTGGTTGTTAGGCTTGCCACTTTTATTGGTGCCTTTAATCATTTACATCCCTTTTGGCATATTTGACAAGCCCTATTGGGGATTGGCCATGCTAGCCTTATTAGGTTTAATAGGCTTGCTTCTACGCAAGTATTGGGTAGGTGTAATTGTTAGGAAATTTGAGAAACAACGTTATAAAATAGCCGAAGGCTTTAGAGAATAAGACTATGATAGAAGTTAAAAATTTAATAAAAGGTTACGCTGGCCGTACCGTAGTAGATATAGAGCGCTTAAATATTAGAGCAGGCGAAACCGTTGGTTTAGTTGGAAATAACGGTGCTGGAAAAACTACTTTTTTTAGAATGCTACTTGATTTAATTCGCCCCGATGGCGGAGAGGTTTTATCAAAAGACATTAACGTAGCCAGTAGTTCGCAATGGAAAGACTACACTGCATCTTATTTAGACGAAGGTTTCTTGATAGATTACCTAACGCCGGAAGAATATTTTACTTTTATTGGCAGTTTACACAATTTAAGTGTGGCTCATGTAAGCGATTATTTGCGCCAGTACGAAGAATTTTTTAATGGCGAGATTTTAAGCCGTGGAAAATATATACGCGATTTCTCTAAAGGCAACCAAAACAAAGTAGGTATTGCAGCAGCGCTGATGCAAAAACCGGAACTGTTAATTCTAGATGAGCCTTTTGCCAACTTAGATCCAACTACACAGATTAGGCTAAAAACTTTAATCAAGAACTTGAGCACAACGCAGCGTTTAACAACGTTTATCTCTAGCCACGATTTAAACCACGTTACCGACGTTTGCAATAGAATTATTCTTTTAGAGAAAGGTAAAATAATTAAAGATTTTTATACCGATGAAAATTCTCTAAAAGAATTAGAAGCATACTTTTCTGAGTAATTGTATATAAATATGGTCAATTATTTACTCAAGTCGTGGAAATCGAATCTTATACATGTTAATGATTGTTCCTTTTGAGCGAGTTGTTTTATTCGTATTTAGAATATTTTGTGCAGTTATGTAAAATTGGCATTACCTTTGAACATACATTTATCAACATTATATAATAAACGAAATAAGAAAATGATGACTACAAAATTTAAGACAGCAACTGTCGCTATAGCTTTATCGGTGGGTGCAATGATTTTTCAGAGCTGCGATAGCTTAAATAATACTCAAAAAGGTGCAGGTATTGGTGCTGCTGCAGGCGGTGTAATTGGTGCCTTAATTGGAAAAAAAGCAGGTAATACTGCTGTTGGTGCTGTAATTGGTGCTGCAGTGGGTGGTACCGCTGGTGGTTTCATTGGCAAAAGAATGGATAAGCAAGCTGCCGAAATTAAAGATGCTATTCCTGGTGCAGAGGTAATTCGTGAAGGTGAAGGTATCATTGTTAGATTTGATAGCGGTATCCTTTTCGATTTCAACAAAACTGAATTGAAAGATGCAGCTAAAACTAACATCCAGTCTCTAGCTTCTTCGTTAAATCAGTACCCAGGAACTGACGTGAAAGTTATTGGCCATACGGATAACGTAGGTACTGCTGCGGTTAACCAAAGTGTTTCTGAAAAAAGAGCTGCTGCTGTTAAAACTTATGCAGTTTCTCAAGGTGTTCCAGCATCACGTTTAGTAACAGAAGGTAAAGGTTTTAACGAACCAATTGCTGATAACACTACTGAGGCTGGCCGTGCTGCAAACCGTAGAGTAGAGATTGTAATTGTTGCTAACGAGCAATTGAAAAAAGAAGCTGCTGAAAAAGCAGGATAATCTCAAATTATCATAAAAAAAAGTCTCCCGGTGTAAAATTGGGAGACTTTTTTTATTCGTAGATGTCTGCAAAATAACCGATGGCCAATGATTTTAGGAGCATTTCCTGCTCTAAGCCTGCGTAAGCAGGGATAGGCCGTACCAATTTCCAATGTGGCCAACCATCTTGATCCAAGGCTTCCAGTTCGTAAAATCCCATTTCACTCAACAAACGACAAGTAGCAATATGCATTAATTCTTCCTTTTGCCTTTTGCTAAACTTTCCAGGTCCCTTACCCAACTCTTGCACGCCAATTAAAAACAGCACTACCTTTAAATCTGGCAATTCAGAATCAAACTCTTGTGCTAGCTTTTCTTGCAGCTCTTTCCATTTAATATTGATTTCTGCTGGAGTCATGTCGCAAATATAAGCTTAATGATTTTCTCATTACTAAAAACTAGATTTTTACTTTGTCTTAAACTTAATTAGGTATTCCTCATCCTTTAAAGCATAGCCATCTTTTGATTTAAAGGTTTTGTTAGTAATGATAAACTCATAGGCTTGCTGAGGTTTTAACGTAAGCTCTAACACCAAGGTTTTCCCATCGTCTTCAAAACCTTTTACACTTTTAAGTGGGAAAGAAACATCAGTATTTTTTGGAAGACTGATGGAATATTTATTTGGCACCATCGGTTTTGAAAAAACAATCTTTAAATCTTTTGTATCAGCATCTATGTTTTGGTCTCCGTTGCTAAATGGCACTAAACTAACAATGGTAGGCTGCAGTTTTTCGTAAGCCTCCTTAATCGCTTTTTTGTCTAGCCTTTCTGCGTAAAAGCCAGATTTCTCTAAGAAAAGTTCTACAGCACTGTTACTACTGAAATCTAATTCTATGATATCTTTAATGGCCTGCTGCTTGCTTTTAGCCTGTTGATAGTAGGCTTTGCAAATTTCGTAACCCACATAGTAACCTAAATCTGCCTTATCCGGCATTTGCCGACCATTGTAAAGCCAATTTTCGAAACTATCAGAAAAAAGCTCTTTTTTAAAACGGTCTTTGACACTGGCAGAATTAGCCAAACCATAGTTCATGTACTTGGTTTTAATGGGCTTTTCTAAAGCTAATTCGGCAATGAAATCACACGAACCTTCTCTTATCACTTGTCCCAACAAACTAGAACCATTTTGATTTTGTTGTGTGTGGATGTATTCATGGATATTCAGGTAAACAATGTTGTCTAGTGATTGCTCCTTAAAAACATTTTTAAACCAATCGTTATCAAACTCGGAAACGTCTGTATTGGCATTCCCTGTTGCAATCTCGGCTCCCACAAGCACCAAGTTATCTTTTACCGTTCCTCCAGACCGTAATCCGCCAATGGTAAAGTAAATTTCAGCAGGTTTTAAATCAGGGTAAATGGCTTTTAATTTTTTAACTCCATATTCTAATTCAGCAGTTTTATGTTTTATTGCAAGTGTGTTGGGTCTTATCGAATTCCAGAATTTAGGAAGCTTGTTGATAAGTTCTACCCAAAGAGTATCGTTATATTGTCTGGCAACCATAAAAGCTTTCAGCCCTTTACTGCCCTTATTTATATATTGTGAATTGATGATTTCGATCTTTTTTGACAGATCATTCGTTTTTTGGATTGCATCATAAGCTGTCCAGAAATTATCAATGTCTTTGGTATGTATCGCTGTTTGTTTTTGAGCAGAGAGTGTTTTGCAAAACACAAAAAGAGCTAGTGCGAGTAAAATTCTTTTCTTCATATTTCAAATAGACAAGAATTAAATAGAGAAGTTGCATATTGAGTAAAATTAAAGTCATCAATTTATCGGGTGCTTGTTGCGCCTTTGATATCATTGTTAAATTTCTAGTTTTGTAATTATGGGATCGAAAATAAATGTGGGCTTAATGGCCTATGGGATGTCAGGAAAAGTGTTTCATGCGCCTTTTGTTCATTTACATGATGGATTTAATTTTGTAGCGGTTACAGAGCGAAGCAAGAAACAAGCCGTTCAGGACTACCCAGGTATAGTGAGCTATGATACGATAGATGAATTAATTGCTGACGACAATATCGACCTTATAATCATCAACACACCAAACTATACCCACTATGAATATGCAAAAAAATGTTTGTTGGCGGGTAAACATATCTTGGTAGAAAAGCCATTTACAGCTACCGTTGCACAGGCTAAGGAGTTATTTGCGTTAGCAAAAAAGGTGGGCAAAAAGGCTTTGGTTTATCAAAACAGAAGATTTGATAGCGGATTTAAAATCACAAAAGAAATTATAGAAAGTGGTAAATTAGGAAAGCTGACCGAAGTTTATTTCCGTTTTGATAGGTATAGGAGTGAAATTGGTCCGAAAGGCTTTAAAGAAGATCCAAGCTTCGAAGCAAGTGGATTATCTTATGATTTAGGGCCTCATTTGATAGATCAAGCCGTGGCCTTGTTTGGTAAGCCGAGCAGTTTTCATAAAGTGCTGGCCAACCATAGACAAAACGGTAAAGTAGACGATTATTTCTTCATCCATTTGGCTTATCCAAACCAGTTGAATGTATACTTAACGGCAACCTTGTTAGCGGCAGATATTCCTCCCGCATTTGTAGTAAATGGCTCTTTAGGTGCTTTCTCTAAAAACCACGGCGATGTACAGGAAAGTCAGTTGTTAAAAGGCATGAAACCATCTGACGAAGGCTATGGAATTGAGACAGTTGAAGATGCTGGGAAGTTAACCTTAGTTACTGCGGATGGTGGAAGAGACATCACCACACTAACATCACCGCAAGGTAATTACGGCGAAATTTTCGAATTGGTTTATCAAGCCATTGCCAATGATCAACCTTATCCAATAACAAACGAAGATATCGTTGCGCAGTTAGAGATATTGGAAAGTTAAACTTAACAGTTATGTAAATTGGCGTCATTTCTCTAACACAGCATAAATGACGTGCCATTTAATTCTCATCATTTACACATCCTTAATATTGGCTGCTTAATGCCTTAACATAGTTGCTTTAGTTTTGCTTTTTATAAAAGAAACAAAATGAAAGGTACGATAATTAAAAGCGCTCTGTTGCTTTCTATAACATCTTCAGCAGTATTTGCCCAAAATATTAAAGGTGTGGTTTATCACGACGAAAATGCCAATGGAAAAAGAGAGAAAAAAGAAGTGGGATTAGCAGGAGTTGCGGTTAGTAATGGCATTGAAGTGGTAAAAACGGATGGCAAAGGAAATTATAGTTTGCCAAAGCGTGATTCGCAAGTGATTTTTGTGATCAAACCCAGCGGATTTCAATCACCGCTGAACGCTAATAACCAGCCTTCAAATCATTACATCCATAAACCTAACGGCTCGCCAGCAGATTTTAAGTTTGCGGGTAGCAAACCCACAGGCGCATTGCCAGCGAGTTTGGATTTTCCTCTGGTAAAAAAAGAAGAGGGCGATGAGTTTAGAGTGCTCATATTTGGCGATCCGCAACCTTATACACAGGAAGAAGTGGATTTTTTTGAGAAAGATATCGTTGATGAAGTTGTAGGGATTAAAAATGTTGCGTTTGGATTGAGTTTGGGCGATTTGGTAGGGAACGATCTAAGTTTAAACAGTCCTTACATTAAAGCCATTAAGAAAATTGGCTTGCCATGGTACAATTTGCTAGGTAACCACGACTTAAATTTCGACGCTAAAGTAGACAGTCTTTCTGACGAAACTTTCGAAGCTGATTTTGGTCCAGCGAACTACGCTTTAAACTATGGGAAAGTGCATTTTATTGTTCTGGATGATGTGATGTACCCAGATCCCAGAAGTGGAAAAGGTTATTGGGGCGGTTTTAGAGAAGACCAATTCCAATTCATCGAGAACGATTTGAAACAAGTAAGCAAAGATCAGTTAATTGTTCTTGCGTTTCACATCCCGTTGATGAATGACAATATAGATAAAGACGGTAGCTGGTTTCGAATGAAAGATAGAAGCCGTTTGTTTGCGCTGTTGAAGGATTTTCCTCATACTTTATCGATGTCGGCACATACGCACTTGCAACGTCAAAATTTTTATGGCAAAGCCGATGGTTGGTTGCAAGAGATACCACACCATGAGTACAACGCAGGCACTACCTCTGGCGATTGGTATTCTGGTGAATTGAAAGCCAACGGTACACCAAGTTCAACCATGCGTGACGGCACACCAAAAGGCTACGCTTTCTTAAACCTAAAAGGAAATCAATACAGCATTGATTACAAGGTTGCGGGTAAAGAAATGGATTATCAAATGGAGGTGTTTCTTCCAAAAGTTGTAGAAAAACGCAAAAGTACGTCTGCGGGTGTTTTCGTTAACTTCTTTATGGGAACTAAAGGCGATAAAGTGGTTTACTCGGTTGATGGCAAAAAATGGACAAACATGGATTACGTTGAAACGATGGATCCTAAATTTTTGAGCACTTTAGTTCGCTTTGATGAAACTGATGAGTTATTATCAGGCAGAAGACCATCGAACGCTGAAGCGAGTACGCATTTATGGAGAGGAAATTTGCCTTCTAACTTAGCTCCGGGTAAACATGAAATTGAAGTGAAAGCAACCGATCGTTACGGAAAAATTAGTACTCAGAAAGTAAGTTATACTATTGTGGAGAGAAAATAGAAACTGAAAATTAGCATCGGTGATCGTAAATGTTTAAATCATTTACAATTACCGATGCTTTATCATTAACTGTCAAACTTTACGCATTCTTTCAACTGCTTTTCAGTATAGGCTAGTTTATATTGCTTTAACACATCATCTGGCACACCATTCCATTGATTTGGCGCATTACCAGCGTAACCAATATCGGCTACCCCAATTTCCGAAGTATAAAAGCCGGAGGCAACCAAATTGCGCAATCGGTTAAAGAAAGCTACACCTTGGCTCATTTCTTTTGGGGCCTTATTTGGGTAAGCAATGAGGTCTACCAACTCAATTTGCTGCTTATCGCTGCACTCTCTAAAAGGTTTGCCAAAGCGATTTAAGCATTGCATGTCCACCCAACGTAAACCGCCCCTCATCGGGATTTGGTGCTGTGGCATATCCTTCACAATAAATTCAATAAAGTCTGGCACCTTAGCATCAGAAGCGCTACCACTTATTTCATCGCTAGGGATAATGATATCCGATAGGATGGTAATAGTTGTCATTTCTTCTTTGGTAAAAAAGTTAGGTTGCGCTAGCAAGTCCTTTTCTCTGGCCAGTTCTTCTTTGGCACGGTCGTAGGTAAATTCTGGATCGCCAGCTGCCACTTCCTTTTTCTCTTCGGTAGGTTTACAGCCACTTACTAAGGCAGTGGCAGAAATGGCGCCAACGCCCAGCATTTTTAAGGTTTCTCTTCTGTTCATGGCTTATAGGTTTTGTTTTTTCATTTCAGAAATGATGTATTCACTTGCCCTCATCGAGAGTGCTAAAATGGTCCAAGTAATGTTCTTATCTGCTTGCGAGGTAAAGGCAGCGCCATCAACCACAAACAAATTCTTACAATCGTGGGCTTGGTTGTATTTGTTTAAAACTGATGTTTTGGGATCACTGCCCATACGAGCGGTACCAGCTTCGTGAATGATTTTTCCGGGCGATTCTAAACCGTAGTTATTCTCTTTGTTATAATCGCCGCCCCAAGTTACAATGGCACCCATGTTGTGCATCATCTCATCGAAGGTCTCTTTCATGTGCTTGGCTTGCAAAATCTCATGATCGCTCCACTTCACATTGAACTTTAACACAGGGATACCAAATTTATCTACCACATTTGGATCAATTTCGCAACGGTTATCATACACGGGAATTGCTTCTCCCCGACCTGCCATACCCACACTTGCACCATAGAAATAACGGTAATCTTCTTTTAAAGATTTACCATAACCGCCAGCCTCTTTTTGTTGGCCACGAACTGCAAATTTACCGTTCATACCTTCAATACCACCGCCAAATCCATAGGCGGGTTGGCTCATTCCACCCCAATATTCGATATGGTAACCACGAGGAAAATCTAGTTTTTTATTATCTAACCACCATGGCGAGTAAATATGCATACCTCCTACACCGTCTTCGTTGTAACGCTTTCTATCAAACAATTGAGGAAGTACGCCGCCCATAGCCGCTCCGGTAGAATCATGCAGATACCGACCAACCACGTCACTACTATTGGCCAAACCATTTGGATGACGTTTAGATTTAGAGTTCAGCAACAAACGCGAAGATTCGCAAGCGCTGGCCGCTAAGATTACTGTACGGCCAGTTACTTGGTATTCCATCATATCGTCTTTATTGATGTACGAAATACCTGTAGCCAAACCTTCTGCGTTGGTCAGTACTTCTCTAGCCATCGCATTAGGAATAATATCTACGTTGCCCGTTTCTAAAGCTGGATAAATCAACACATTGGTCGATGAAAAATCAGCCTTCGCCATGCTACAGTTTCTGTTGCATTGTCCACAAAAAAAGCATACCCCTCTTTCGTCATTTATCTTTTGAGTTAAGATAGATAGTCTTGATGGAATAACCTTTACACCAGAAACTGCAGCGCCTTTTTGAATAAAAAGCTCATGCAAACGTGGTTTTGGAGGCGGCAAGAAAAAACCATCGGGATGATCTTCCAAACCTTCATTGGTACCGAAGACCCCAATTAATTTATCTACCCTATCATAAAAAGGTTTGATGTCGTCGTAACTGATCGGCCAGTTTTCGCCCAAACCGTCAACATCTTTTCGTTTAAAATCTTTTGGACCAAAACGCAACGAAATACGCCCCCAGTGGTTGGTTCTGCCGCCCAACATACGGGCACGCCACCAGTCCCATTCGGTTCCGGCTGCTTTGGTATAAGGCTCTCCTTCTACGTCCCAACCATAGTAACAGGCATCAAAATCGCCAAACGGACGAAATTTGGTGCTTGCACCCCTACGTGGTGACTCCCAAGGATTTTTTAACTGCGTAATGTTTTTTTGTGGATCATACATAGCTCCAGCTTCTAAAAGACACACTTTTAGTCCGGCTTTGGCGAGCGTATAAGCTGCCATACCACCACCAGCTCCAGAACCTACAATTACCACATCGTAATGTTTGCTTTGTTTTTTGATTTGCATCTAGGCTTAATAAATTAGTTAGGTATGCACAAGTTATGGATTTTTGTTTGAAGAGCAAACTAGCTTATCGATATTCATTATATTTGGTTACCTATGACAGCAAAACAACTATTTACCTCCATATCTGATGATATTGTGGTGAACAAAATTTACGAGATACGAAACCAAAAAGTAATGCTAGATAGTGATTTGGCAGAACTTTATGGTGTGGAAACTAAAAGATTAAATGAACAAATCAAAAGAAATTTAGATAGGTTCCCAGAAGATTTCATGTTTCAGTTAACCGAAAGTGAATGGGAATCTTTGAGGTCGCAAATTGCGACCTCAAAAAAAGGGAGAGGCGGAAGAACTTATTTGCCGAATGTTTTCACTGAACACGGCGTGTTAATGTTATCAAGTGTTTTAAACAGCCAACAAGCTGTACAAGTTAACATACAAATTGTAAGGATTTTTACAAGGTTAAGGAATTTGCTGAGCGAACATACAGAACTAAAGTTAGAAATTGCGGACATTAAAAAGCATCTCGAGAACCATGACAAAAATATAGAGCTTGTTTTTAGTTATTTAGATAAGCTAATTGATAAGAAAAACCAGCCAAGAAAACGAATTGGTTTTAAACCTGATAATTTGTAAAATGAATGTTTAAATCCCCTCCGCTTTTCGAGATTTGCAAATTAGAGGTGTTCGAAACCCTTTTTTTGAAAAATGAATAAAATAATGTCACCACTTCGTGGTTTTTAAACTATACATCCTGTTCTACAATAATATCAGTTCTTCGAACTTCCAAAAAGTATGTTTTGAACACCCTTAATTGCAAATTAGAGATGTTCGAAACCTTAAATTATTGTACAATACGAATGAAATAATATCACCGCTCTGCGGTTTTCATATTAGCCCTATTCATATTGTCCTGTTCTTCGAGATTTGCAATCTCGAAGCCCTATCATAGGATTTCTAATCCGAGCCCTATTAGCCTAAAAAGGATTGCAAATCCTTGGATACGAATTCCAGATTACAAATCTGTAATAGCTTAAACTTTCTAGAGGTTTGTCAAAGCTTGTTAATAGCACAAGTTTTGCCTTTCCAAACCCGATTGAAGTGCAAATACTTTTGCTTGAGATTGCTTCGTTCCTCGCAATGACGACCATGGCAAAAGATTGCAACGAAAAGCGGGACTTTTGGAACCGAAGAACTACAGTAATTGCTTTTCAATTATCAATCCTACACGTATCACTCATCACCTAAAACTTAAAACCAAAATTTTCTGCGTCAACTATTTGGTAATTAAACAAATCTCCGTATCTTTGCAGTCCCTAAAAAACTAGGGGATTATATATTTTTTAACAAATTAAATAAAAGCAAGTGAATACGTTAAGTTACAAAACTGTCTCTGCGAATGCTAAAACCGTTAATAAACAATGGGTTGTAGTTGATGCTGAAGGAGAGATTTTGGGGCGCTTGTCTTCTAAAATCGCAATGATTATTAGAGGTAAAAACAAGCCTGAGTACACCCCACACGTAGACTGCGGAGATAACGTGATTGTTATTAATGCAGACAAAATCAAGTTAACCGGAAATAAGTTAACTGATAAAACTTATGTTCGTTACACTGGATATCCAGGTGGTCAACGTTTCATTTCTCCGAAAGAGTTATTGGAAAAACACCCTAGACGTGTTGTAGAGAAAGCGGTACGTGGTATGTTACCTAAAACCAAATTAGGCAAAAAATTATACACTAATTTATTTGTTTATGCTGGTGCTGAGCATCCTCACGCTGCGCAATCGCCAAAAACCATTAAACTTTAATTAAAAGTAAAAGAGAAAAGAAATGTCAACAACAAATACTTCTGGTAGAAGAAAAACAGCAGTTGCTCGTATCTATTTAAAAGAGGGTAACGGCACTATTACCGTTAACGGTAAAGATCATAAAGAATATTTCCCAACCCTACCTTTACAATACATTGTTAACCAGTCATTCGAAGTTTCTGAATTGACTGGCAGGTATGATGTAAATGTAAACGTAGCTGGTGGTGGTGTTAAAGGACAAGCTGAGGCTGTTCGTTTAGCGATTGCGAAAGCTATTGTTGAGTTAGATGCTGATAAGAAATCTGCATTGCGTGCTAAAGGGTTAGTAACCCGTGATATGCGTATGGTTGAGCGTAAGAAACCAGGACGTAAGAAAGCTCGTAAGAAATTCCAATTCAGTAAACGTTAATCTTTTAAGGAGACAAAAACAATGGCAAGAACAACATATCAAGACTTATTGGATGCAGGTGTACACTTTGGCCACCTTACCCGTAAATGGAATCCAAAAATGGCTCCTTACATCTTCATGGAGCGTAATGGTATCCACATTATAGATTTAAATAAAACTTTAGCTAAAACTGAAGAAGCAGCTTCTGCGATTAAACAAATCGTTAAATCTGGTCGTAAGATCTTATTTGTAGCTACTAAAAAACAAGCTAAAGAAATCGTAGCAGAGCAAGCTAAAAAAGTAAACATGCCTTTCGTAACCGAGCGTTGGTTAGGTGGTATGTTAACTAACTTCGCTACTGTACGTAAGTCAATCAAAAAGATGGCTAACATCGATAAGATGACTAAAGATGGTACTTATTCAATTCTTTCTAAGAAAGAGCGTTTAATGATCCAACGTGAGCGTATCAAATTAGAAAGCCTTTTAGGTGGTATCGCTGATTTAAACCGTTTACCTGCGGCGATCTTCTTAATCGACGTGAAGAAAGAGCACATCGCGGTTGCTGAAGCTTTGAAATTAAACATTCCTACTTTTGCAATGGTTGATACTAACTCTGATCCTTCTAACATCGATTTCCCTATTCCAGCGAATGATGATGCTACAAAATCAATTTCATTGATTACTGACATCGTTGTTAAAGCTATCGAAGAAGGTTTAGATGAGCGTAAACGTGAGAAAGATGAAGAAGCAGAGAAAGAAGCTGTAGCAGCGAAAACTGCTGCTGATGCTCCTGAGGCTCCAGCTAAAAAAGCGAAGAAAGAAACTGCTGAAGCAGAAACTTCATCAGAAGATAACACAGAAGCTTAATTGAGTTACGAGTTACGAGTTTTGAGTTATGGGATAAGTCTCGTAACCCATAACCCGTAACTTTTAACATTTATAAAACATTCAAAATATTTAAAAGAGATGTCTACAGTACAAATTTCTGCGGCAGATGTAAATAAATTACGTCAACAAACAGGTGCCGGCATGATGGATTGCAAAAAAGCATTAATCGAAGCAAACGGCGATTTCGAAGCTGCAGTTGATTTATTGCGTAAAAAAGGTCAAAAAGTATCGGCTGCTCGTTCTGGTAACGCTACTTCTGAAGGTTTGGTATCAATCCAAGTTTCAGCAGATGGTACAAATGGTAAATTAGTTGCTTTAGCTTGTGAAACTGAGCCAGTTTCTAAAGTTGAAGATTTCCGTAACTTAGCTCAAGCTATTTTAGCTGCAGCAGTGGCTAACAATCCTGCTACTGCAGAAGAATTATCAGCTATTGCTTTAGAAGATGGACGTACAGTTGCTGAAACTATCACTGAATTAACTGGTAAAATCGGCGAGAAAATTGTTATCCAAGAGTATGCTAATATCTCTGGTGAGAAAATCGTTTCTTACATCCACTCTAACGGTAAAATGGGTGTATTAGTAGTATTTGAAGGTGCAAATGGTACAGATATTACTGAAGCTGGTAAAGATGTTGCAATGCAAATTGCTGCAATGAACCCAGTGGCTGTTGATAAAGATGGTGTTGATCCAGCTACTATCGAGCGTGAAATTGAGATTGCTAAAGATGTGATCCGCCAAGAAGGTAAACCAGAAGAAATGGTTGAAAAAATTGCTGCTGGTAAATTGAATAAATTCTACAAAGATAGTACTTTATTAAACCAAGAATTTGTTAAAGACGGTTCTATGGACGTTCGTAAATTCTTAGATAACACTGTTAAAGGATTAACAGTTACTTCTTTCAAACGTGTACAGTTAGGCGCTTAATTTTTAAGCACACATTGATATAGAAGCCCCGAAGCAATTCGGGGTTTTTTGTTTTAACGCCTTAGATAACAATACAAAAAATTTTATATCGCTGTTGAAATTTTTAAATTCAGATTAGCCATTATTAAATTATTCGCTCGTAAGACTCTGAATAATATTATCTTTAATGTTTTATTACGTTGCTGCGAAGCGTAAAGTAGCAATGAGCAAACTATAACAACTATGCTAGAATACTGGAATGCTGCCCCGGTGGCCTCAATTATTTTCGTTTTTACTTTAATAACCAGCATTTATGCCTTTAACAATACAGATTTGTTCGGCAAGTTCATGTTGCACCCCTATAGTGTAGCCAAAGGCAATAAACTGTACACATTCATTACCAGTGGGCTAATCCATGCAGATTGGATGCATTTGTTTTTTAACATGTTTACCTTTTTCTTTTTTGCTTTTAAATTAGAAACCATGATTGGCCATTGGCAATTTGGACTGCTTTATATCGTTTCGCTGGTGTTAAGCGATATTCCGACTGCCGTTAGACATAAAGACGATTACAGATACAGCAGTTTAGGTGCCTCTGGTGCTATTAGCGCTGTTCTCTTTAGCTGTATATTGTTTCAACCATTGAGCATGATTGGTGTGATGTTTATACCTATGCCTGCCATCGTATTTGGCGTACTTTATTTAGTTTATTGCGTGTACATGTCCAGAAACTCCAGAGATAGCATTAACCACGATGCTCACTTTTTCGGCGCACTCACTGGACTGATATTAACCGTGATGTTGGTCAAAGGCATCATTCCACATTTTATTGGTCAACTATCCAGCATCTGGCAGTAAAGGCTGTTCGAAAAAACTTAACGGTGCTTTTGGATCCTTAATGATTTCAAACAAGGTTAAACCATAAGGTTTCCAAAAATTCTCGAGCACTTGTCCATAAGTTTTGTGCTGCCACTCATCAAACAATGGCTTGTTTTGTATACCACGCAATGGCATTGGGTCTATGTAGGCAATGCCATTAGCTTCGATCACGTTATATTCTGGCAAACGGTTAAACAGATAGGCAGAATAGAAGAAACGAGCCGCTAGCTCCTCAAATTGCTGGTCGGATAGCGGTTTATACTTAATAAAATCTAACAGTGGTTGATGATACCTTTTGTTGGTGCCGTTGTCTTGTAAGCAGGCTACAATGCCAAAATCTTTAAATTTCAGTGAGAAAATGAGCGTGTTGATTTCGTCTCTAAAACTAAAACCTGTTGCGGCATTTTCTAGTGGCACCACTACAACAGACCAAGGTTTAAAATCTTCAAATTCTACTTCCCTAAAAATGCCCTGCAACATTAAATGTAGGTTACCAAACTTGTGCATTAAGCCTTGAGACATGTTCATGCCATCGCCGCTTAATTGTTTTAAACGGATAGCGCCCTGCATTTCGATATACAGAAAGCTGTACATCATTTTACCAATCCATTGAAAAAGCTCAGCTTCTGGCAAAGCCGAAACACCTTTATAGCCTAGCCCAAAAGCAGCTTCAATTTTTTGCTCTAAGGGCAAAATAGCTTCGGCATAAACCTCGGCACTTGCCGGAACCATTAGGTCTTTATAATTTCTAATACTTTCGTCTAGTAATTTGATTTGTTCATTGCCTGTTAAACCAGCCATGTTTAATAACCAGTCTGGCAAAACACGTACCGCCAAAGGCGATGTTACACTACCGCTCAGAAAACACTTATCGTTCCTAAAATCAAAGGTTTGAAAGGGATTATAAAGACTATGGTTCATGCGTGCAATATTAGCGATTATAACAATTGATGAAATTGTTTTATTGTCATATTGTTTATTTTAGCTTTCACTTACCCCGCAAACATGAGGGGACTTTCTATTTGTACAAGCTTTGGCCAAATAAAGCTGATTGATGCGGATTTGCCGACGCTCGAAATAACGCATGTGCGAGAGGCGCAAATATCATAGCAAAAAGTAGGGTTATCGCTATCGTAGCAATAATCCTGCTTTTTCTAATTTAGAATTTGGCGATTGCCTATTTTTTATCAATACCTACTATAAAACGAGTTAATTTGGTCTATCAATTGTGTGTAAATTGGTTTGGTAAACTCTACAAACAAGTTTCCCGGAGGAGGAGGCAACACCTCACGTTTTCTTGTCAAGGCGTATTGTTGCTTATCCAAAGCACGCTCATCACCTTTAAAGGAAGCCCAGTTATCAACCCAAACATAGGTGCCCGCCAATTTTTGGTTGCGTAAAACTTTGTTGGTATTTAAATCTATGACCGCATAATTAAGCAAGCCCGAAGAAGAAACCTGTTTCTCAAATATGCTGTAAGTTGCCGTTACGGTGCCGTAAATCTTTCCTCTGCGGCTTTCTCCAATAACAACACTATCTCTTTTCAGTTTTTCTACACGTTCTTTTACGTAGGTTTGGCCAACAACAAAATCGTCGAAACGTAGCTCTAACAATTGGTCGGCCCTAATTTTTTGCTTGTTTGCTTCGGCCTCAGAGTAAAAACGTACAAAAGTATTTCCACGGTAGTTAGCCAAGTAATTATTAACTTGTTGCTGAAAATAGTCATTACTCAATTTGTATGTGTTGCTATTGATAATGGCCGGTTGCACCACCACCTTTAACACCGCAGCCCAATAGGCATCATCTATTTTATCCTTAATTCCTTTTAGCGATGGATAGAAACTTTCAGCTTTTAAAAAGTGGTTATAAGCCGTTTTTGCACTCTGACGGTTGTTTTCTCTCAAGGCTCGCTCGCCTAAAAGATAACGGGCTTCTGCAGCTTGGTATTTCGAGTCTTCTGCAGCTTTCACATATTTAGGCGGATTAGGAACCAAATTTAGGCAACTTGGGCAGCTATTTACCTCATCGCTAAGCTGATTTATACGCTGGTAATTGTACAAAATAGTTTCCCATTTTAATGCATCGGCAGATACTTTTGCTTCGTCTATTTTTCTCAAATGGGTTTTAATGGCCAAATCAAAAGCTTGCGGCAAAACTGCCATAGCATCTTTATTTTGTGGCGAACTTCTTAAACGGTCTACCGCTTTGGAAACGGCTGCATCGTAATCTCCTTTTTGCAAAGCATTTTTACCGGTGGTACATCCAACAAATAATATGGATAAGTAAATAAAATACCGTAATCTTGAAATCGTTTTCATGGCCGCCGCGTTTTTAAAATTTTCACAAATATAATATAGGCTATGTTGCTTTTTATACATTAGACGAATTAGAATGAAAATTAGTTGCAAGCAATTTGATTTAGAATTAAAACATGCCTTTTCGATTGCCAAATTTACCCGTACCAGCACGCCATTATTGCTTTTAAAAATAGATTATGAAGGCAAAACCGGCTACGGAGAGGCAAGTATGGTGCCCTACATGGGCGAAAATTACGAGACTGCCCATGCTTTTTTAAAGAAAGTAGATTGGAGCCGTTTACAATTCCCCTTTGATTTTAGTTCGATTATGGGATATCTGGATAGCTTAGCTCCAGGTAATCCAGCTATTAAAGCAGCTATTGATATTGCCCTGAACGACTTAAACGGACAACTACAAAACAAACCTTGTTACGAAATTTTTGGTGCCAACCCAATTCAAATGCCCGTAACCTCTTTTACCGTTGGCATTGATACACCAGCAGTTTTGCGTGAAAAACTAGAAGACGCCAAAGATTTTAAAGTAGTAAAGGTAAAACTGGGGAGAGATAATGATCAAGAGATTATCGAAACCATTCGTAGCATTACCAATGTGCCTTTATACGTAGATGCCAACCAGGGCTGGAACGATAGAATTAAAGCCATTGATTTAATTTATTGGCTACATGAACAGGGTGTGGTTTTAATTGAGCAACCTATGGATAAAAACGATTTGGATGGCAATGCTTGGTTAACCGAACGCAGTCCTATTCCCCTATTAGCAGACGAGGCGATGCAACGCTTAAAAGATTTAGAAGGTTTAAAAGGTGCTTACCACGGCATTAACATTAAATTGATGAAAAGCACAGGGATGTACGAAGGCCACCAAACCATTTTAAAAGCTCGCGAGCTGGGCATGAAAGTTTTGATTGGCTGCATGAGCGAAACTTCCATTGCCACTTTAGCGGGGGCACATTTAGCTCCGCTTTGCGATTGGGCCGATTTAGATGGGCCATTTTTAACGGTGAACAACCCCTTTGAGCAACCAACCTTTGTGAACGGCAAATACGTACTAAATGATTTGCCAGGCTTGGGATTAAGAGGTGTTAACGAAGGTTTGTTCGGGTAGAACTTATCTTCCAGCCACCGCGTCATTAAAGCCTCGTATTACATCATCAATATTATATGCTAACGATAGTAGAACTAGCACCACTAGGGCAACAAGGCCAATTTTAAAGTATCTGTTTTTCATAGGTTTTGCTTTTAAAGGTAGATTTTGCGAAAAGCCCTCAAATATATTTAGCTCTATTTCACATTTCCAAAAAAACTACCCTACAAAAAATGTAGGGTAAAAATTTAGAAGTAGCTTTTAAGATTTACTAACTTGCAGTATCTACCCCTATATCTACCCTATGAAAATAGCTTCCGGAAGAGTCATCAAAGCCATAAGGCTGCATTTGAGCTACACGCAGAAATTTGTGGCCAACCACCTTAACATTACGGTAACCACACTGGCAAACATCGAAAATGGACGGGTTAACTTAGACATAGAGAAGCTTTACCACTTAAGTTTGCTTTACAGAATGCCAGCAAGAGACATCTTAGAATTGATTATTGAGATTCATCAAAAAGGAAACGAAGAGGGTTTAGTTAGTGCCATTAGACAGCTAAGATCTATTACAGAATACGATCTCAAATTTGTTGAAGAGCCAAACCCTATGCTTTAAAGCTATTTTCAACACAAAAGCCATCAAAATTTGATGGCTTTTGTGTTTTTTATTTGTTCTGAGGCCCTTGCTTAAAATCGTTTTTCAATTCCTTTATCAATTTTATCTTAAAGAAAAGAAATGCTGCCAAAACAGCAACTAGAAAAACTGAAATCAGAGGACTTTTATTTTCATACGCCCAAAATGCGCCGATAATACACATTATCATTGCCAAATTGTAAAAGGCATTTAAGAATATCTTTTTCTTCATGATTGAAAATGATTGAGTTTTGAATTAGAGAATAACTGAATGACATTGTGAACAATCCATTCAGTCAAAATTCAATCCTTTATTAATAAACAGGCATATTCGGATCAAAAGCTTCTTGCCAAGCCAAAATGCCGCCTTTTAAGTTATACAAGTTATCAAAGCCATGCACTTGTTCTAGTTGCATTATTGCAGCGGCGCTGCGCTTGCCGCTACGGCACTGCACAATTACAGGTTTATCTCTGTCAATTTTATCGGCTTCAATTAAAATGCCCCCCAAAGGGATATTTAAACCATCAAGGTTCGAAGTTTCATATTCAAAAGTCTCTCTAACATCAATCAGTTGAAAAGGCTCTTTGTTATCTATTTTCTGTTTTAAGTCTTGTACGGTAACTTCTTTCATTTGTTTTTCTGTTTTTATTTAAGAGGTCATGAAACTATCCTGATGAATTTTAGATGGTTTCATTGCTTCGTGTTTTTATCAAAGATACGAATTACGGCATTAAATAACTGCGGTCAAATTCTTCACGGCATTTTTACTTTTGAATGTGAGAATGTGGACAATCCAAACATTTATTAAAATTGTCAAACAAACACAAATCCCCTTCATACAAATATGAGTTTGATGATACATCTGTGTATCTGTGACTAAAATGCAGAACTCTTGTACTAATTTCATCCGCAACTGTAACATTTGGGTTTCCCAGTCGTTTAACTATAGATATTTTTAATTTGGTTAAAATGAGCCGCATTTCTCGCTTCCTTTGGTTTTGTTCGGGGGCCCACCTGTCAACACTCGAAAAACATCCTACAGACCACAACAAGTACTTCGGTATTGGTGCTACGATATTTTTTACGGGGCTTTTTGCGGCCTTATCTGGTGGCTATGCCATGTATTTTGTTTTTAAGGGCGGAGATTTTGCTTGGTTATTTGCAATATTTTTTGGACTGATTTGGGGCTTGGCTATATTTAATATGGACCGCTACATTGTGGGCAGTTTAGACAAAAATGCGAGCTCAAGAAAGCAACTGCTACAGGCAACGCCTCGTATTTTGCTCGCCATTATGATCGGCATTGTCATTTCCCGTCCGCTAGAGCTAAGGATTTTTGATAAGGAGATAAAGGAGAAATTAAAAGTAAGCTACCTTAATGGGCAACGATCTAAAATTGACACCTTAAACAAAGCGTTTGATAAAAAATATACTATTGAATTAGGCAAGCTGAGCGACTTAAAAACGCAAAGAGACTCTTTAGCTGCCGCAATTAAAAGCGATAGACAAAAGCTCAATTACGAAATTTTCGGCAACAAAACTACCGAAACATCTGGCGTAATGGGCTACGGACCTTATGCCAAACGTAAAGAAGCAGAGCTGAAACAACGAGAACAAAACCTAGACACCCTTACAGCCGATATCAGGCAAATGGAAAAGTTTGTAGATGGCCGCAAGGCCTTTGATGGTTTAATGACCGAAAAGCTTTACACCTCCAAACAGCTAGATAGTTTAAGTAATGTGGCTGGCTTTGCAGATAGAAATTGGGCTTTAGGGCAGCTAAGTTTTAATGCCGATGGCTCTAAGGATTTTAATACAGCAATGGCCGTTACCTTTATTGGTTTACTCTTTATTTTCTTTGAATGCTTGCCGGTTTTCGTAAAATTGATGAGTGCGAGAGGTTCTTATGACCATGCTGTGGAAAATGAAGAAGCGGTACAAAAACACTTATCAGACAAAGACCGCGACATGGAAATTACCGTGGCAGACCAAATTCAAGATACTAGGGTTGGGATTAGGGCTAAGCAAAGAATTGATGAATTGAGGGACGTGTAAAAACGATATCTTTAAATACTCGCTGCTAAAAAACAAAGATTTTCGTATCTTGTTAATCAACAAACATAAACTTACTTAAAAGCAATGAAAAATTTACTTTTAGCAACAGGTATAGCGCTTTTATTTGCTACAGCTTGCCAAAGCGAAAAAAAAGGTAGCAGCACAACAGACAGCACGCCAGCTGATACCTCTGTAATGGTTAACGATACTGTGTCGAAACCTCTAGACTCCGCTGCAATGATGAAAGCGTGGGAAGCCTACATGACCCCGGGCAACGAACACCAAATGCTTAGTAAATCTGTTGGAAATTGGGACGTTGAAATTACTTTCTATCACCCTGACGGCGCTATCGTGTCTACTAGCCCAGGCATTAAGGCAGAGACCAAAATGATACTTGGCGGCCGTTACCAACACTCTACCTATAGAGGTGATATGGATGGTATGCCTTTTGAAGGCATGAATACCATGGCTTACGACAATTCTAGAAAAGTTTATATCAGTACTTGGATTGATAATATGGGAACCGGACTAATGTATGCAGAAGGCAATTTTGTAGAAAGCAAAAAGCAGATGACTTTTAAAGGTACCGCAACCGACGCAGCCTCCGGAAAGCAAATTCCATTTAGAGAGGTTTTTACCATGATTGACGACAACAACCAATTGATGGAAATGTACGATACAAAAGACGGTAAGGAAACAAAAACAATGTCTATTAAATTGACAAGAAAATAATATTGGTTGCTTAAAAAGCAGCAAGAGGCTGTCTCAAAAGTAAAATAATGCCGTCATTTCGACGATCAAAGGAGGAGAAATCTCTTTCAGAAGCACTTCTGAAGCAGATCTCTCTCTAACGTTCGAGATGACGAGCGACTTTTGAGACAGCCTCTTTTTTATGTGTTATACCCTAACTGCATCGAATTAAACCGTAATAAAATGCTCACAAATCAGAATATTAATCGCCGAAATCTTAACTTCAAATCCTAAACTTAGGCAAATGAAGAATTATCTATTAATCGTATTCCTTTTTGGCGCTACTACTATTGCAAAATCGCAGCAGGAAATCAGCTATACAGTAAGTTTTCCAAATGCGGTACACCATGAGGCGGAAGTAAGCATGACCATACCCAATGTGCCTGCCAACAGCCCTTTAAAAGTAAGATTTGCTCGTTCATCTCCGGGAAGGTACGCCACACACGAGTTTGGCAAAAATGTTTATCACCTCAAGGCTTTTGATGCCAATGGCAAACCTTTAGCACTTAAACAGCCCGCAGGCGATGTCTACGAGATCACTAAAGCCAGCGGAAAAATAAAGGTTACCTACACCATTTTTGGCAATTGGATTGATGGCACTTATTCGGGTTTTGATGAGGCACATGCGCACATGAACATACCGGCAGTTTTTGCTTTTCCGGTAGGAATGGATAAAAGACCTAGAACTATAAAATTTAACTTTACCGGCAAAGCCGATTGGAAGGTGGCTACACAATTAAAAGCACTAGGCAATGGCGTTTATTATGCCAAAGATTTCCAATATTTTATGGATAGCCCTATAGAGATTTCTAATCATGAAGCGGCAAGTTGGGAAGTAAAATCCTCGGATGGAAAAACACAAACTATTCATTTAATAGCCCATTCTGAGGACGATGAGATGACTGTTTTTAACTATGCAAACATGTTAAAAAAAGTAGTAGCCGAACAAAAAGCAATATTTGGAGAATTGCCAACTTTTGATTACGGACACTACTACTTCTTACATTGCGTGCACCCTAGTTATGCAGGCGACGGCATGGAACATAGAAATTCGACCGTAATTGTACAACGCACGCCAAAAATTGGTGGCCACGAAAACAATTTACTGGGTACTTTTTCTCACGAGTTTTTTCACGCTTGGAATGTAGAGCGTTTACGCCCCAAAACCTTAGAGCCTTTTAACTTTACACAAGCTAACATTAGCGATGAGCTTTGGTTAGCAGAAGGCTTTACGCAATACTATGGCAATTTAACGCTGAAAAGAGCTGGCTTTAGAACTTTGGAAAACATTTCGAGAGTTGTTGGCGGCTTGGTTAATTCGGTTATTAACTCGCCAGGAGCCAAGAACTTCTCTCCTATACAAGCTAGTAGGTATGCCGTATTTGCAGATGCTGGTGTAGCAGTTGACCAAACCAACCAAAGAAATATCTTTACCTCATATTATACTTACGGCGCAGCGGTAGGTTTAGCATTAGATTTACGTTTAAGAGCTGATTTTAACCTTACTTTGGACGATTACATGAAAGCACTTTGGAAAGCCTATGGCAAAACCGAAATTGCTTATACCATCCCAGAGTTGGAGAAAACATTAGCTAACCTCACCAAAAACCCAACCTTTGCTAAACAGTTTTTTAAGAACTATGTATATGCTACCAAAAAAGAAGATTACGCATCTTTGTTATCGAAAGCCGGGTTGGTTTTACGGAAGAGTAATGCTGGCAAAGCTTATAGTGGTATTAGCCGTTTAGATGTTAACGAAGGCAAAGTAACGATGCCAGCTACTTTGATTGGTTCGCCGGCTTACCTTGCTGGTTTAGACATTGAAGACATCATTTTAAAAGCTGATGGCAGCGATATTAAAACCGCTAAAGATTTTGAAACTGTTACAGAAAAACACCAACCAGGTGAAACAATTGAAGTGGTTTACAGTCGAAAAGGGGTAGAAAAAACAACGAAACTAACTTTCACAGAAAATCCATCTTTAGAAGTATTGCCAATTGAAAATACTGGCGGAACTTTAACAGCTGAAATGAAAGCTTTTAGAGATAAATGGTTGGAAAGCGCTATTAAGTAGTCAGGGATTAGGGACAGGTATCAGGTGTGGAGCAAAGAACAAGGAGTAAGGAGCAAAGACAAATAGCAAAACAAATCCGTGTTTAAATCTGCGGGGAATAAATCTAAATACTAACATCTAATTACTAAATACTAATTTAAATAAAAATGAAAAAAACCATATTCGCAATGGGATTAGCGATTGCCTCGCTAACGGCAAGTGCGCAAAACATTGACAAGATTATCACCAAAGATTACGTAGACCATTTGATTAAAACCTTAAGTTCTGATGAAATGGAAGGTCGCCGTACATTTACGCCAGGAATTGATAAAGCGGCAACCTTTATCGAAAAAGAATTTGCTGCAATTGGTTTAAAGCCTTTAGATGGGCAAACAGGATACCGCCAAACGTTTCATAAATATTTGCTAAAGCCTTTATCTGCCAAAGTAACTATTGATGGACAAGAAGTGGCTAACGAAAACATTTTAGTTTATGGCAACAAGATAGAAAATCTTACGTTCGACCAAACCAATAGCGACGGCTGGATTAAACTTGACCCCGAAAAGGACTTCATGAGCCAGTTTAGAACGGCAGTTCGCAGTGGCAAAAAGCAATTAATTTTAGTTGATGTGAAATTTGTAGATGCTTTTAATCGTTTGAAGGGAATGTTGGGCAGAGAAACAACAGTAGACGAAAATGATTTAAAAAATGATAAAGCTCCGGCAGCAGTTTTTGTTCTGGATAAAGAAAATGTAGCTAATGGCTTTAAAATAGAGCTTAAAAACAGCATCACTAAAATGCCTCTCTTTAATGTAGCTGGTGTAATTCCGGGTAAATCTAAAGCAAAAGAATTGGTAATTTTTTCTGGACATTATGATCATATGGGCATTGTAAAATCTGTTGAAGGCGACAGTATTATGAATGGTGCAGATGATGATGCTTCGGGAACTTCGGCTGTAATTGCTTTGGCCAAGTACTACAAAAAATGGAACAAAAATGAGCGTACGCTAATATTCGTTGCTTTCACCGCAGAAGAAATAGGCGGCTTCGGCTCGCAGTATTTTTCGAAACAGCTAAACCCAGATGATGTAATAGCCATGTTTAATATAGAAATGATTGGCAAAGACAGTAAGTTTGGTAAAAACACTGCCTTTATTACCGGTTATGATAAATCTGATTTCGGAAGCATTTTGCAGAAAAACCTAGCAGGTACGGAGTTTACCTTCCACCCGGATCCATATATAAAAGAAAACCTTTTCTACAGAAGTGATAATGCTACTTTAGCTGCTTTGGGTGTGCCCGCACATACCATTAGTACCGATCAAATTGATATCGACAAACTATACCACACCGTGAAAGATGAATACAGCTCACTAGATGTAGAGAATATTTTATCAACCATTAAAGCCATTGCTAAAAGTGCGGTAAGTATTATTAGCGGTGCTGATACGCCTACAAGAATACCGAAGTTGAAATAAAGCCTCCCCCAGCCCCTCCAAAGGAGGAGAGTTGCAAAACGCAGGAAATGCAGAGTTAAATAGCCAGTATGTAATCTCCCTTTAAGGAGATGTCCGAAGGACAGAAGGTTTTACAACTCCTTCTCCATTACATAATCATTCATATAGAAACCGTTACCAATATCAAGGTCAACGGTTTCTTTGATTTTGAAGCCAGCCTTTTCGTAGAAATCCTTGGCTTTATTATCCCTATTTACGTTAAGCTGCAAGAACTTTCCGCCTTGCGCTTTAACGCTACTTACCACCTCATTCATCAATAATTTGCCTACGCCTTTGCCATGCATTTTAGGCAGTACATAAAGCTTGTGAAGTTTAAAAGTTTGCGTTTCAGAATCTATTACCGAAAAGCCAGCGAAGCCAATATCCTCATTCAATTCAGAAGCAAGAATAAAATGATGGCCATTCCTCATTTGTTCTAACAATTCGCCTTTGTTGTACATCTTTTCAAGCATAAAGCTAATCTGCTCTGCCGAAATGATATCACCATAAGCAGTTGGCCAAGTGTGGTCAGCTAAGCTTCTAATCGTTAGTAAATCTTCTTCCTTTGCTTTTCTTAGGTAAATCATTTTTTAAAAGTGGTTAGGTATTAGGGATCTGGTATCAGTTTAGGTTAAAAGTAGAAAGACAAAAGTAAAAAGTTTTGAACAATAGCTTTGTCTAAATACTAACTACTAATAGCTAAATACTTCTTACAACAACTCCCCAATAAACAAATAAGGTGCTTGGAAACGGAAAGCCACCAAACCATCTTCAACTACCAAAAACCTACCTTCTTCTTCTTGCTGCATTAAATTATCAGCCTCAAAATAAGCAATAATATCAATCAAGAAAACGCTGCCGGCTGGTTTCCAGATACTAAATCCACTTTTAATGGCAAAATGCTTACTGGTTTCCGTAAATAAAACAAGGTTGATATCGGGCAAGTAGCAGGTTAAATCATCAAAGCTGTTAATTTTGCTAATTACATTTACCGCTGGATATTTTTCCTTTACCAAAAACTCTATTGCATTTTCGATTCCGTTTTTAGCCTGAGGAATGATGCGGGTATTCTCTTGTAACGCAATGCCAGCTTCGAGATTTCCAACAATGATATCGACTTTTAAACCCAAAGAAACAACTTTTTCATATTCATTTGCCAGTACAATTAAAGTTGGGCTCCATTCCAACAACTGACCGAGATATTCTTCGCTAAAATTTCCCAACTCATGGATATACAAAGCGGGTTCTTGTTTTTCTTTTACAATGTGATGTGACGACATTTTGTGAAGTTAAAAGTAAAAAGGCAAAAGTAAAAAGTTTTCAGTTGGCAGTTTACAATTTTCAGTTAACCGATTAAACAGTTCAAACAGTTAACCAAGTGTTAACAATATAACAATTTTACAATTAAGCAATTATGATGTATCTTAGAATTATGAGCAAAAGTAAATTCGAAATTTCAAAAGAAAGCGGCCCACATTTGAGGTTATTAAACTTAGTGGGCAACTGGGATGGCCGTACCCGCACCTGGTTCGAGAAAGATGTATTAGCTGATGAGTCGGCAACTACCAGCAAAATTATTGGTTTGCTAAATAAAAGATTTATCCGTTACGAATATCGTGGCGTAATTAATGGCAAAGCCCACGAAGGGTTAATGGTTTGGGGCTTTGATTTGGGCAATAACAAGTGTGTTTGCACTTGGGTGGATAGTTTCCACATGGGCACCGGCATTATGTACTCCGAAGGTGTAGAAACCCGAAATGGCTTCTCTGTAACCGGGCAGTACGACAACTCGGAATGGCCAGAACCTTGGGGTTGGCGTACCGAGCTAGAAATACTTAACTCAGACCAGTTTATTCTACGTGCTTACAATATATCGCCAACAGGCGAAGAAGCCAAAGCCGTAGAAACCATTAATTTGAGGATAGAGCTGTAGCTGGTTGGCAGTTTCTGATTTACAGTTAACCGATTAAACAATTTAACCGGTTAACCAAATCAGCTATTTCTTTTCTGCTGGCTGTTTTTGTCCCATTTGCATGGCCATCATTTGCTTCATGGTGTTATTCATGCCTTCGGTGCTGCCATCTAAGAAAATTACATTGCCTTCGCTGTACTCGGCAAATTGTTTAATGGCTTCTGTCCACATGGTGAATAAAATTACTGAAGTATCTAAATTGGCTTGCTGCATTTCGTGAGCAGCATTGGTCATACCTTTTGCTACTTCTTCCCTAAACAAAGCAATACCTTGCCCACGTAATTGCGCAGCTTCACGTTCTGCTGTAGCGGCAATTTTAATGGCGTTGCCATCTGCCTCGGCACCTTTAGTTTTGGTAATTAACAGTGCCTGGCCTTCGTTTTCTGCTGCTGCTTTTAGGTTGTTAGAAGCAACTACCCTACTCATAGATCGCATAATCTCTTCATCAAAAGTGATATCGTTTAACTGCAAATCTTGCAGATGGTAACCCCAGCTTTCTAACACTTGGTCTATTTGATGTTTTACGTGCTCCACAATTTCATTACGTTGCGCCAATACATTCGCTTGCTTTTGCGTAGCTACGTAAGCACGAATTGAACCCTCAATAGTGCGGATTAAGGCTTGCATTAGGTTGTTCGAATCCACAAATTTAAAGGCCACATTTTTAATGGTTTCTTCATCATGGTTTAGTACCGAATAAAGTAACATCGCCTTAAAATATACATTGGCCTGATCTTGGGTTACAGCTTGGAAAGAAAGCTCTACCGATCGGTTTTGAATGGAAATTCTAGAATGGATAACTTCAATTAATGGAATTTTGAGGCTTAAGCCCGGACGTAGCAATCGTTGGTACTTACCGAAAATGGTGATGACCGCAATGGTACCTTGTTTAACAGTTACAAAAGAACTGAAGAGAATGATGAGCGCAAATACTAATACGCCATAACCTAAATATTCCATATCATTTGAGTTTGATACCCAATGATACTAAAAAATAATCACTAAGTGCCATCATTAAACCATTCTTAGCTAAAGAAAAACAAAAAAAGCAAAATCGCTGTTATAGGATGGAATTAATCGATAATTATGAACGTAAAACGGACTTTTGGAACCATCTTAACCATACTAGGTATTGTAGGATTAATCTATGCTGGTTGGGGTTTTGTAAATTATAGCGTAGGCAACAGAGAACTCATCGTAGTGGGCGTTATCGGTTTGATTTTTTTTACATCTGGAATTGGCTTGGTAAAGAACACTAAAGATGTAGCCTAATGTTTTTTACGGTACTTTCTAATCATTAAATAAAAAATGATTACTAAACCAATGGCCAAGCCAAAGTATACCCCTTCTTTAAATTCTTCGAGCTTTACAGTTACTAAGCATAGTATCATTTTTGACTTCTCCTGTTTTTAATGATTAAATATTGGCTTAATGCAACAAAACATCCTGCAAAAACAATAATACCTAATGAAATGGTGTTTCCTTTATTTTGGTAGATATAGAAAATCCCTATAAGCGCCAATGCTATGGCACAAATGCCAATGATATAATGTATAATTAGTTTATTCATTAGTCAACGATATTCTATTGTTTTCAAATTTTAATCCGTGCCCTTTAAAATCCATATCTGTTAGTGATTTAATTTTATGGAAAGCGGCATGAGTTTCATCTACAGTTAAACGGTTAATTTTATCTTGCTTTACCGAAACTACATCGGCATAAAGAAAATCTCCCTTTGAGTTTAACTTTAACTGCAGCAGCGGAGCAATACCATTTGGGCCTTTTAGGCTGAACATACCATAAGTACAAAAGTTGCCCAAACTATAAGCAATAAACTTATTCTTGTACACCTCAACAGCTCTAGTCACATGCGGACCATGGCCTAACACTACATCTGCCCCGGCATCTATGACCCCATGAGCAAAAGCATAAACATTACCACGATTTTCTTTGTAGAAGATTTCCTTTTTACGGGTAACGTGTTCGAACCTTGCTCCTTCGCCGCCGCCATGAAAAGAAACAATCACAACGTCGGCCTGTTCTTTTAACTTCTTAACCAACATTTTTGCACTGTCAATTTTTCTAATGTCTACCGTATTTTCGTTAGGGGCAAAAGCTGCAAAAGCATATTTCACACTGTCGATGGTAAACAAATCAAATGGTTTATCCAACTGGCCTGCATAGTTGATTTGCAAAGAATCCAAAATTTTTGCCGTGTTTTTTCTTCCTCTGGCATTAAAATCGCCAACGTGGTTATTGGCTACACTTAGCACATTAAAGCCTGCTGTTTTAAAAATTCCAGCATAACGATCGGGCATTCTAAAAGCATAGCAATTGTTAGGATTAATGCCTTTGCATTTAGATGAATTGCCCGAATTTAGGAAGCATCCCTCTAAGTTGCCAAAAACAATATCGCCTTTTAAGAAAGTATCAACAGCTTTAAAACTATTTATGGCATCGTCTGGCGGCAAATTTAATTTGCTCGGAAAAGCCGAACCCAACATAATATCGCCTACAGCAACAATACTAATGGTATCTTTAATGCCTCTTTCAACCTTTGCCAAAGAAGAGGATTTTTGCAAGCTGTCTGTTACAGTCGTATCTTGCGTTTGCCTACCCTGGCAGCTCAAAAAAGTAGCTAACCCAATAAAAAGCACAAAAAATCCAAAAATTTTCTTCATCATATTCCAAAAAAAATCCTCCCCAAAATGGGAAGGACAAATCTAATATCGTAAATCTAAAATCGTAATTCAGATTATTCTACAATTGCGCCATCTCCAGGCTCTAAAATACGACCGCCTTTATAAAAATAACGGCTATAGTAAGGTTCGTTCAAATTACTAATTACTACACCTCTAGAGCTTGAGGCATGAGCGAAACGATTTTCGCCTAAGTATATACCTACGTGAGAAATACTGCGGCTCTTAATTTTGAAGAAAACTAAATCTCCTTCCTTAAGTTCATCTTTAGACAAAGGATTTACCATGCTAAAAATATCACGAGAGTTACGAAGAATTGTGGTATTAAAAACCTTATCGTAAATGGCTTTGGTAAACGCAGAACAATCGATACCTTTTTTAGTATTTCCACCAAAGCGGTAAGGAGTACCAATCCATTCGTAAATAAACTTATATAATTTTAGGTTTGAAGTTGCATCTACTGCAACACCCATTACTTGCGAAAAATATTGCGAAGCTAAATTGTCTGGATCTTCAACTTTAGCGGCTTCTTTAGCTTTACTTTGGGCAAACGTTGCCGCAAAAGAAGCGAGAACAATTAAAGTAGAAAACAAAAACTTTTTAATCATGTTATACTATTAAGTTTGGGTAAACAACA